>Ga0169931_10008245_pt1 | contig 15235 bp, 21 predicted proteins | sample Kivu_15m_20L_FD_129675 | JGI IMG/M metagenome (GOLD analysis project Ga0169931, IMG submission 129675) | Freshwater microbial communities from Lake Kivu, Western Province, Rwanda to study Microbial Dark Matter (Phase II) - Kivu_15m_20L... | ecosystem: Environmental > Aquatic > Freshwater > Lake... | reverse complement strand
CCCCAAAACCCCAAAACCCCTCATATCAGTTTTGGGAGAAAGGTATTTTGAATGTAATTGAGGATATGTATGACAAGGATTTTAAGTTAGTGAGTGATTCGAATTTTAAATATTTTATTATTTGAATATGCGTAAAGATCACCAACGCGAGCTTGTAAGTCCCCTTCTTATAGTCTCATAAATTGCCCAGAGTGGAAAAGCCTAGCGTTACGAATAAGCTACGCAAAAGTACAAACTATTCCAGACTAAGAAAGACAAGCTTAGCCAGATGGACAGCATTCTCACTGTAAGCATACCAGAACAAATAACCTAATCCAGGGAAAACAAAAAGACGTATTGGTGCCCAAACCCGGCGAGTTCTTCGTCGTCAGCACCTCCGAGACCCCGTCATACAGCAAGAAACTTCTCCAGACCGCTTCACTTAACAATCTAGGAGAAACTTCAACGATGGGCAAGGATTAACACAAGTCGATTTCGCAATTCGGAGACGCCTTGTCTAGAGGTGACGGCCGTTTCAAAGTTCCAAGTTTGAAAAAAGACCAGCCCGGCGTCACCATGACAAGCCTCAAAGGGTAGCTTGAGCACCAGATGTCGCATTAAGAGCTCACCAAGAAAGAGGGTCTACCGACTGTCCACTTCGACAGGAATATTGGTCTGCTGGACATGCACTCAACTATGGATGAACGATTCAAAGATACGATTAAGTCGAAACAAGATCAGCTGTTGGCTAACCCACACATGAAGACATCAATGACAACGAACATTAAGAACATCATGGGCAGCCAAGATAAGGGGATGTTGACAGCATCGAGCAGGCTTTTGCATGCTGAGGTCAGGTTTTAAGGGTAAGAATTTCAGAAGAGTCCGAAGTAAACAATCGAACGGAAAACCACGAGCAAGAGCTTTTCGACCCTGGATCTGCTTAAACAGGTGAAAAACAAAAGCCGTTACGAATAAGCTGGCCGCTCTATTCAAGCAATGAGCCACGTCCAACTTCCCCCTCTAAAAGATGAACTCCTGCAATCCAGCGTCCTTGAAACCAAACAAGGATTCTCATCTCCAAACAAATCGCTCAATCGACCAACATCTACCCTCGTTATGCAGGTCGGAGATTAAGATTAAGCAGAATTGGTCAAAGAGAAATTCGACATTCAAAACGCAAGGAAGCGCGATCAAGTCTCGCCCTCCACCCATTCCTACCAGATCAAAAGCCAGCACCCTATGCTGATCAGTAAAAAGTGGAAGGACAACACTGGCAAGTTCATCAAGCCGGGCACAACTTCGACTATCTACGCTCGTGTCAAGTAGCCCCCTGTCCTCGTTCAATACTAGCAAGCCTTGATCAATGAAAAAAATGGGGTGTCACCGTTCTTAGAAGAAAGAGGCGCCGTCTATGATATGATTAATGAGACCTAGAGAAATCTGATGCCGTCACAGTCAGTGAAGGTGATGCCTACAACAACCATGGAATCAATAAAAAAAGAGAAGTTAAGCGTTTAGAACGTGATGAGCAGAGAAACTGAGCAGACGTTGAAGTATAGCAACAGTTTCTAGACGCTCAAGACGCTGTAAGGGGATAAGTCGGAGGCGCCTGTAAGGTATGTCAAAAAAGGGACCTCTAAATATCTCAAGGACCTTATGGAGAGGCAGAAATCTAGCGCCTAAATATATATCAAGTCACGTGTCAAGAGTCGTCCTTAACATCCCGATTAGGATTCTGATGGTGAAGAGCCAAAAATGTTCCTTCCAGTTGAAGCATTTGATCCATTGCTGGACTCTGAAGATCCAATTTACTTGATTGAGCAGTATCGCGACCCAGCGACAGGCTTGACTATGGCCCTTTCTAAGTGGAATTACCCAAACGGTGAAGCCGAGCTGCGCAAGTGTATTGTGAATGACTACATCAAGAAAAGCGACTTGTATGAGATCATCTGGGTTCATAACACCAACATCAAGAAGAGGGTTTCCCGCTTCAACCTGATCTTTGACCTAGAAGACAAGGCATTATTTGAGCAAAGACTTAATGAAGCTCATAAAATGCGAGAGTAGGCAGAGATACTCATGAAGTACCATTTCTCAATCGATTAGATAGAACTGCCAAAATCCCGCCCTGGACGCTTTGGCCAGTAGATAATCCTTGGACCGCCCACTTTGATAGATGTTGTAAAAACTAGGATTTCATATTTGATTGCCAGCTTCAAGCCTTATGAATAGGTCATCAAACTTATGACCTATAAGAACCCACTTGAATTCTTTGCCCGCTCACCATCCTAGAAGTATGAAATCCTCTTTTTCGTTCGATGGCAGCAGTTCAGCGGTCTTTAATCCCAGGAGATTGTTGACTAAGTGCTGACCGATATGACAAGACGTGGTATGAACATCACCCTACTCGGGACACTGTTCAACGAGCTTAACGAAGACTTCATTAGACTACACAAACGGATCTGGTTTGACCTATAACTACCCTTCAATAAGGACCTTTATAAGACTTTTAGAGATGTTCTTCCGGCTGAAAAATTTGTGCCTATCCAAGATCGTATCATCGATGAGACAGACCAAGTCGCTATCGTCCAAATCAAAGAGCGAGCTTTTCAATTCCACGAGTTGCTTCAACAGATGACCGGCAAGCTGCATCAGTCTAACCAATTGAAGCTAGATGTGCTCAAAATGGCATAAAGGATGAAGTGCAACATCGAACCTATGAGAATGCTCCACTTTTAATTCACTCAACCCATCTCTAGGGACGATCTTATCAATAAGCACAAGATAGCAAGCTTTGAAGTCATCAAAGCTCTCCAAGACTGCATCTTTGACTGTGAATATGAAGTTATGAAGATTATCAATCTGAAGCAGATCGAGGTCGACAAAATCAACTTTGATAGGAAGCGAGAAGTGACTCACAACACTGAAGAGTTCGTTGAACTTTAGATCCCTTAGGAGTACATCGATGACCTGAAGAAATTCCAGCGTGTCTTACAGTATTCGTTCGAGCACTCGATGCGCGATGTGTTCATATCGACCGTTGATACGGCTAAAGACCAGCTGAAATTCGCTGTTAGAGAGATAGAGGAAGCAACAGGTAAGCAGTTTCCTCACGATGAGAACGAGTTCAGTTTGTCGGACATCAAAGATGTGCCGCAAATCGACCTGACTGCCAACCAGTTAAATGTCGGGGCAGTGCCTGAGCTTAACCAGCCACACGAGCTATGCCTAAACGATTAAGATTTGATCAAGATGTCGAGAGACGCTTATCTATAGGAACGGTTTTTAAGAGCCTAATGCTTCTAATTCTAAGTTTCCTTAGTGTTCAATACAACATAGAAAGAAATTTAGATCAGTCCATCTCCAGCTGAGTGGGTCGGCAATATTGCACAGCTACTTGAAAACAGTCTTCAAAGCTTAAAAGCCATCAATTGTATCTTGCATAGATAAATTGAACCGGTACACTTGAATGAATGCTCATAGGTGTTCCTTCCAGGTGACCCCTACCCAAACAATCAAATTGAATCAATCGCGCATCTCTACAAACAGCTTTTCTAGGTGCCCTAAAGCCTAGCAAAAGAGGCTCGTGCTTTTGAGTGGATTCTAAGCGAGGACATCAAACTTTTTAAGAAGAAACAAAAGCATCCAGACATCACCGTGGAGATGTACAACGAGACACTAGACGGTTTTAAGCGGCAACGCAAAGAAATCAAGATTTTGATGTTTTAGCCATAGCTCATGATGGGACCGTTCGTAATCGAGGTTGGCTAACTTAGGAAAAAGCTTTTGAAAAAACTAGATGAGCTCACCAGCACATTGTTTGAATGCCTGACGGCAAAGGTGATGTCCTAATCTAAAAGTCTCGAGAAAGAGGTTGAAAAGATCCTTGAAGTCGTGCAAAAACAAAGCTTTGATAACATTGAAGAAGTTGATCAAACGAGGAAATTTGTGCTGAAGATCTAGGACAAATTTGATATGCTTAAAGTAATTGTGAGGGACATCAATAAGAAGACTGACTTTTTGGATGCTAATTGCAGCCGGATGAGCGAGGAATAGATCAGAGGCATGTGGGAATCATTTGGTAAGCCTGCTGAGATCCTTTATTACCAAAGTGACTGCATAGAAAGGCTCGACTAGTTTACTTTGAAGTACGCCGACGAGCTGAAAATAATGCAAGAAGATCACAGCAAGATGATTACCCAAATCACCTTGGACTTCGAGGAAATTACAAACTACGAAGATCTAGCTAACTTTGAGCAGATATACAAGAAATGTGAAGAAACAGACAACCAGCTATATGATGCTCAGAGAATTGCAGAGATATGCAACCGTCGTGAAGTCTTGTTTGGCTAAAGCAAGAGCGATTTCACAAGCATTAGGAAACTACAAGAAAATTTCAACCCACATCTGGAGCTCTGGACCCTTGCTAAGGACTACTTTCGCAACAAGTCACAGTGGATGAAGGGACCTATCGCCGATCTTGACGGAGAGCAGCTCCCCCGAGACATCATCGACGCCTCAAAAAAACTGCTTAAACTCCAGAAAGTAGCATTCAAAGACGCTCTCTACACGAAGGAAATCTGCAATCAACTAAAAACCCTTTACCATGAATTCAGACCATACCTGCCCATCATAACTGCCCTAAAGAATACCGATTTCAAACAAAGACACTTTGAAATCCTAAAAAAAGTAAAAGAACCTCCCTTCGAGATTGAGCATGACCTATCCTAAAGTCTTGCCGACCTAGAAAGGATGGGCGTCATGGAGATTATCGATGAAATTTCTGAAATCAGTGAAATCGCAACCAAAGAGCGCCAACTTGAGTCACAAGTGAACAAGATGCGAGACGAGTGGAAATCGGTAAAATTCACAATTTAGTAATTCCGAGACAGCCACTCTGGCATCCTATAAGGTGTACAGCCTATATGGGACTTATTAGATGAACACATCTAAAAAACCATGCTGATCGCGAGCTCCCCATATGCCAAGTTTTTCCTTTAGGATGTCCTTTACTGGAAATCCAACTTGGTTAAGGTATAGGAGATCCTTGAAGAATGGTCAAAAACATAAAGAGGCTGGTGCTACTTATGGCCGATTTTTAACTCTCCGGATATTTAAGCTCAACTGCCTGACGTGACATTGTTGTTCCAATCGGTTGATTAGAAATGGCGAGTGATCATGGAGCAGACTGAACAATCACCGCTTGTGTTGGACTGCGCTAATCAGTATAAGGCGTTTGAAAACTTTGTCGGCTGCAATGAGACTCTTGACAAGGTGACAAAGAGCCTTAATGAGTACTTGCACTCTAAACAGCTGAAATTCCCGAGGTTCTTCTTCCTCTCAAACGATGACCTACTGCACATTTTGTCGCAGACTAAGGAGCCTGTCAGGGTGTAGGACCACTTAAACAAGTGTTTTGAAGGCATATCGAAGCTTGAATTTGAAGCCTAGACTGACGTTATTAAAGGCATGTACTCTGCGATGGGCGAGTATATCGAGTTTGATAAACCTGTAGAGCCGTGGATCGTGGTAATTGCGCCCCAAAACACCAAAAAGCCGACAAAAGGCCAACCCGAGGCTAGCCGTGAAGTCAGACCGATAGAAATCTGGCTTCTTGAAGTTGAAGACTAGATGCGCAACTGTCTAAGAACTTCGATCGTTTAAGGCATGCTTTCACACGCTAAAATGTCTAAATAAGACTGGATATTTGCATACCCGTAACAAACTATCCTCGTTTTGGACCAAATCCTCTGGACTTAGAGTGTTGAAAAAGCAATCAACTAACAATCGCAAGATGCCCTAGTTAAGGCTCACAAAGCTGAGGAACGAAAACTACAAGAGCTTGTCAGCCTTATCCAAAAGCCAAGATCAAGCAAGATTCAAATTCAAACTCTTGAGACTTTGATCGTTACAGATGTTCACAGCATGGATGTAACTCAGACCATCGTGGAACAAAAAGTATAAAGTGTTAGTCAGTTCGAATGGATATCACAATTGAGACATTACAAGGTCATGGAGGAGTCAAAAGGCTAATAGAGGCTTGAGCTTAAGATATCGATGATCAACAGTACACGTTTCTACGGATTTGAATACCAGGGTAACTAGACGAGACTAGTCATCACGCCGTTGACCGATCGATGCTACCGTACGCTTATGGGAGCACTATAGCTAAACCTGGGAGGTGCACCAGAAGGACCAGCAGGTACTGGCAAAACTGAGACGACTAAAGATCTAGCTAAAGCTTTGGCCAAGCAATGCCTCGTATTCAACTGCTCTGATCAGCTTGATGTATAAACCATGGGCAAGTTCTTTACCGGGCTTGCATGCTGTGGAGCGTGGGCATGTTTCGATGAGTTCAACAGAATCGACCTTGAAGTTCTGTCAGTCATCGCCTCATAAATCCTGCAGATACAGACCGCATTGATGCGCAGACAGCCTAACGCACCGTTTTAATTCGAGGATGAAAAGATTCTTCTGAATGCCTAATGTGCAGTCTTTATTACTATGAACCCTGGGTATGCCGGTAGGTCTGAGTTGCCTGACAACCTCAAGGCGCTATTCCGCCCAGTCGCGATGATGATCCCTAACTACGAGCTAATCGCTGAAATTTCTCTTTACAGTTATGGTTTTTAGACTGCACGTGATCTGAGCGTTAAGATCGTCTAAAGTCTCAGGCTTTCAAGTGAGCAGCTGTCTACCTAGAGCCATTACGACTATGGTATGCGCGCTGTCAAGTCAATCATCTTGGCTGCAGGTGTCTTAAAACGTAAGTATACAGACATGGAGGAGTCCAAACTGGTACTTAGAGCCATCACGGATTGCAACGTGCCTAAGTTTATCAACGAAGACATCAATTTGTTCGGAGGTATCATCCAAGACTTGTTCCCTACGACTGACAAGAGAAAGCAGTAGTATGGAGACCTTGAGAAAATGATTGCTTAATCAATTAATAGCTGCAATTTGTAGCTTAATGCAGAGTTCTAGACAAAGACGATTCAGCTATATGAGACTGTGTAGGTGAGGCATGGACTTATGCTGGTTGGTGGAGCTATGGGTGGCAAGACTCAAATCACCAATACTTTGGCAGATGCGCTAAGCAGGATTTCTAAGTAGGAATTTCTCGCTGAAAAATAAGACCATGAGGATTACGATTCTCTTGTCAAGTAAACTAATCAGAAGCTAGGATGCCCACAGGTACGAGTTTACCGTATGAACCCTAAGAGCGTTTCAATCGGCCAGCTATACGGTGACTTTGAAAAAGTGACGCGTGACTGGCATGACGGAATACTTGCAACAACTGTAAAGAACGCAGTCAACGACAAGGTTGGTGACACCCATTGGATAATGCTGGATGGACCAGTTGATGCAGTCTGGATCGAGAACCTAAACACTGTCCTTGATGACAACAAAAAACTATGCCTTATCTCAGGCGAGATCGTAAAGCTGACAGACGACATGAAGATGATGTTTGAAGTCGAGGATCTTTTAGAAGCATCTCCCGCTACCGTCTCTAGGTGTGGAATGGTCTACGTTAGCCCTGAAAAGCTTGGATGGCAAGTCTTATTGTACAGCTGGGTAAATTAGCTTCCAGATGACCTCAAGTAATTCGGTGTCCAAGAGATGTATTTAGAGATGGTCGAGACTATCTTGCCAGAAGTGATGGACTTTTTGTTTGGCAAAAATCAGAGCTCAGAGGAAGACTTAAGACTTTAATCTTTAAAGCCAATTGTAACGACTTCCAAGATATGGTAGTTTAGGTCTTTCCTGAACTTATTCGAGTCATTGCTACTGAACGGTGAAACTAAGGCGTCTCTTCGCAGCAAACAAAAAGAGGCAGAAGAAACCGCTAGAATAAAAGCTAAAGCCGACCTCAAAGTCAAGAGCGGAACCGTTAGCAAACAAATAAGTGATGATTCTGAAGCCGAACAAGAGAATGAAGGCCGTAAACTCATACAGGCTTATTTCGATGTTGTTGAGCCAAGCTAGCTCAATCATATAATCCAGGCGTTTATAATGGCTCTGATCTGGGGCTTTGGAGCACCTTTATTAGTGACAGCTCGTGATAACTACAGCCAGTTCATATAGAAGATCCTGAGAACCAAATTCCTTGACAGCTGTGATTTTAAGTTCAAGAAACGTATCAAATTAGAATCGTTCCCTCATCAAGAGCAAAACCTTTTTAACGTGTTTTACAACCTAGACCGCAAAATGTGGCTAGAGTGGGACCATGACATTGAAAAATACGATATATGTGGGGATATCGCAGCAGATAATAAACCTAGCGCGAACCAATCAGATGACTCAGATGGAAAAGTAACATCTCCGAGGTCACCCGCGTGTATTGATATGGATGATCTGTCAAAGATTGAGTACTCAAATTTGAATATCGTGACGCAGGACACTTTGAAGCATATGTATTTGCTAGACAAACTTATTTCACATGATTTCCCGATCGTTATGTTAGGCTCAACTGGAACCGGCAAGACTTATGTCATAAAAAAGTTTTTGTCGAGACTTACCCAGCAAAAAGGCAAGTGGGAGATCGGAGAGATGGTCTTATCAGCAACTACAACCGCCAATCAAGTCTAAGAGTATACTTTCAGCAGGCTTGAGAAACACAAAAAAGGCGTCTATGGCCCAAAGAACCCTAACGCTTCCTTAATCATATTCATCGATGACCTTAATATGCCCGCGAAAGAAAAGTACGGCGCGCAGCCATCACTCGAAATGATGAGATAAATCATCGACACAGGAGGTTTCTATAGAGGCAAAGAGAATCAGCTTATGAGTGTGATCAAATAGATGTTCATCTGTGCGATGGGCCTACCTGGTGGAGGTCGCTCCCTCCCTACTATGCGCCTTTTAAGGCATTTCAATTTGTTGCATGTACCGGAACTGTCTAAGCCAACTATGAAGCGCATATTCACCAAAATCTTGGAATGGGGCCTAGAAAAGCACCATTAGACCTGGAAGAAGAACATCTCTACGATTACCGACCTGACGATAGAATGCTATTAGAGAGCTGTCAAATAGTTGTTGCCAACTCCAGCCAAGAGTCACTATCTTTTCAACCTTAGGCAAGTATCTGAGATTATTCAAGGCGTACTGTTCTTGGATGCCGCTACTGTGGAGAAGCAGCAGGATAAGCTAGGGTTATTGAAGCGGCTTTGGGTGCATGAATGCATGAGAGTGTTCTCCGATCGACTGATCAGTGATGATGACAAGAAGATGTTCGTACAAAAATGTTTGGAAGAGTAAAACTCGACGTTTATTGATCTTTCAAAGATGCCTGATCCTGAGAGTATAGTGTTCAACAACTTTGTGAAATTCGATCCTAATAACGATCCTGTTTATGAAGAGTCGTCCTCAATGACCGATATGAAATCTAGCTTAGAGAGTATTCTTTCCCTCTACAATGATAGCAAGAGTCAAAAAGACAGGATGGACTTACTTTTCTTTGAGTATATGATCCACCACCTCTCTCGCACTTCCCGCATCATCATGAAGCCCTAAGGCAACGGTCTTCTAATCGGCCTTAGCGGTAACGGGCGCCAATCCGTCGCCAAACTTGCAATTTACGTTAACGACAGTTCTCAGTTCTCCATCGAAATTCATAAGAACTACGGCATACCCGAGTGGCAAGAAGACCTTCGCAATCTGTTCAAGACTCTGGGTATCGACAACAAGAAAACAGTCTTTACCTTCTCGGATAAGGACATCAAGAACGAAGTCTTCTTTGAAGATATCGACAGCATCTTGAATGTTGGTGAGCTTACAAGTCTGTTCAATGCTGAAGACCTTGAAGAAATCCAATATGAAGTCGAAAAGTAAGTTAAAAAGTCAAGGGTCAAACTGAGCCCGATGGATATCTTCAAACGCAGATGCAAGAAAAACTTGCATCTTTTGTTGTTCATGAGCCCGGCAGGCAATGGGCTTTAGCTTTACTTCAGAAAGTACCCTTCTCTAGTTAATTGCACATCAATCGACTGGTACTTAGCGTGGCCTAATTAGGCGCTTATGGCAGTTTCTGAGTAATACTTGAAGCAAGCGCATGAAGTTATCTATGAGAGCTAAATGTTTGACGATCAGACCATACAAACGAAGAAACAACTCCATCTGTATGTGATTGCTGAAAACGATGAAAAAGATGATAGGTCAGATATTGGAGGCAGATCTGGCAAGCTTTCAGAAAAACCAAGCGGCTTACCAAAAGAAATAGGGTTTGAGCTCAAATAGGACCCTGATTTCTAACGGATCCAGAACATGCATGTCAACGAGCGCGTCAGCATTATCATGACGAAGATCCACCAAGAAGCTATCTTACTTGCTGAAGAGTTCCAAGCTACAAAACGGAAACACGTCTATGTGACGCCTTTAATGTTTGCCAATATGTTCAAGGTCTTCAAGAAGTTATTGGAGCGCAAGATCAAAGCGATCGAGGTCGAAATGTCAAAATACTAGCAAGGCATCACAAAGCTTGAAGAAGCTAAAGTCATGATTGACGATATGCAGATATAGCTCGAAAGGCTGAAACCTGTGCTTGAGCAAAAAAAGAAACAGGTTGATGCAACCATGAAGCGACTTGAAAAAGAGTCGAAAATGGTCGAAGCCAAGCGTGAAATCGTCGACAAAGAGGCTTATTAGGTCAAGCTGCAAAGAGATGATGCTGATGCAATAAAGGCTGAGTGTAAAGAACGTCTTGATATTGCAGAGCCGTATTTCCAATAGGCAATCGCTGCCCTAAAATGTCTTAACGCATCGGAGTTCTAAGTGATCAAGACTTTTACGAGCCCACCACGCGGAGTCAAGCTTGCACTAGAAGCATGCTGTATCATGCTCGGCCTTAAAGGTAAGATCGTTAAGGATGCAAACAACCAAAAGACTGTTGACTTCTGGGAAGTATCGAAAAAGATGATTACGAACTACAAAAAGCTTATCGAACAATTGGAAAATTATCCTAAAGAAGATGTAAATCCTACTATCATCTAGAAGATCCAGCCCTACCTGGCTAACCCTGAATTTGCGCCTGAGTAGATCAAAAAAGCATCAGAGGCTGCTGAGGGTATCTGCAAGTGGGTATAGGCGATTTGTAAGTTCGATATCGTGTATAAAGAGATTACACCAAAGAGAATAGCGCTCGCTGCGGCAAACGAAAAACTCAAACTGGTCAGTCAGCAGCTAGCGGAGAAATAAGCCGAGCTGCAGCTTATCATTGAACAAAAAATGCAGTTGGAGCTTGAGTTTAAAGAATAGAATTAGGAGAAGGAGGAACTGATTCATTAAAGGGACGAGGCTTAGAAGAAGCTGAATCGGGCAAGCTAGCTTATATCATCAATTGGATCTGAAAAGGATAGATGGATCAACACTAGAGCGAAGCTCGCTGAGGATAAACGGTCGCTATTAGGAGATATGATCCTAGCGGCGGCTATAATTACGTATTTGGGGCCGTTTGACGGTAAGTTCAGGACTAAGGCGCTGCATGAAAGGTGGAGATAAGTCATTCGCAAATATCAGATCGACTTCACAGCAAACTTCAGCCTGAAAGAAGTCATAGCAAACGAGGAAAAAGTAACCGACTGGTTAATTAAAGGTCTTCCAAACGAACGTGTCTCGGTTGAGAATATGATCATAATCACCGAATGCAAAGACACTCAGTACCCCGTCCTTATTGACCCTTAAGGCTAAGCCCTTAAGTTTCTTAGGCAGTACAACCATTCAGAAAACTTCGTCCAACTAAAGCTAACCTAGCCAAATGCCACCATGCTGCTCACACATGCTCTCCAAGACGGATCTGTAGTCCTCGTTGAAAATTCCGCTGAAGTTACATCACCTTCCTTGAGATCAATTTTAAGACGCGAGCTATCAAGTTCCGTCGGTACTTCATAACTGATCAAGTTTAATGACAACCAAGTCGAATTTGATCAACACTTCTTCTGCTACATTTGTTCCCAGTACAGCAACCCCCACTTCAGCCCTGAAGTACATTAGCTTGCCAAAGTACTAGACTTTTCTGTCACTCGGGAAGGCTTAGAATAACAACTTTTGTAAATCGTCTGTAAGTCAGAATCTGCAAAAGAAGAGGATGAACGAGAGAAATTGTCAAAATAAGGACTTTTGTTCACACAGCAAAAGAAGCAAATTGTCAATGACATCCTCGACACATTAAGGAATAGTGGTAAGAACATCTTAGAATCGGATGACCTGGTGAATAAGCTTGAAGCTTCAAAGCAATTGACCAATGAAATTAACCATAAGCTAAACGTCGCTCGTCATGTCGAAGAGAGAATTGAGGAAAACCGAAAACTTTTCAAGCCGGTGGCAGAGCATGGAGCAAGACTTTACTTCGCCGTCTAGGATTTACCGCTGTTGGACCCGATGTACTAGTTCTCTATGAAGTGGTTCAAAGATCTGTTTAACTCGTGCTTCGATTCGAATGAGGAGGAAGGAAAGGATGAAGAGGATGGCAGCTTTATAGAAAATGACTCAACGCCCGGATCCAAACCAAAACGCCAACGTGTCAGCATCAAAGGACGCAACGATCGTGAGCCTGTCAAGACCAAGGAACAAAAGATCCAAAGGGTGTTCCAGCTCAAAACTAAGTTCAGAGAAGTGCTTTATAAAAACGTCTGTATGAGCCTGTTTGAGACGCACAAGCTCCTATTTGCATTCTTTATGACCCTAAAGATCTTTGAGACTGGTGAACTAAGCGAGCATAGTTTTGGCGAAAAACTGAAAGCTTTAGATAGGCAAGCAGAAGATTCATAGCTATCAAAATTCGAAAGCTCCAGCAAACAGAGTGAGGAGACGATCAAGAAGGTGCTTGGTAGACGCGGCTCGAATAAACCTCCGCAGAGCAGATAGAGCATCTCAATTAGGGGCAACGATGAGATTAATAAGATTGTACAGAAAGAAGACGAAAGGCTTAAGATAAATGAAGAGCTTTTGAATTACACGCTTACTGGGCTGCTGCCGATTGGCATGCAGATTTATGCGAATGAACCGAATCCTGATCCTACGGTCTTCAGTGCAGAGATGTGGAAAGATCTCGAAACATTAACGGCTTTTGACTGCTTTGAGATGCTGCTCGAAGAAATAACGAAGAATTTACCGGCTTGGACCAGGTTTATGAAAGCTGATCAAGAGTCTATATTTGACTAGCTGCCCGAGCCGTACTAATCGCAGCTCAGCTACTTTGCATGGATCCCACTAATCAGAGTTTTACAGCCTGACATGACCACTGGAGCAATTAGGCGCTACGTCATCAAATCAATTGGTCCCTACTTCGTCCAGCCGATCATCTACTAGATCAGCGAAATCTATAACGAGAGCAAGGTCCACACACCTATGTTGCTATTGTTGACACCTGGTAATGACCCTATGGAGGCGATCAGAAAAGCCGCTGAAGAGAAAGGAAAAGTGCCCTATCCTATCTCGCTCGGCAAAGGCCAAGGAGAGAAAGCCAAAAAACTCATATAAGAGTCGAAAAAGTACGAGAGCTGGATAGTTCTATAAAACTGCCACCTTGCTGCCTCATTTTTGCCCGACCTAGAGCAGATCATTGAGAACATCTAGCCTCAAACTGGCAAGGTCTAGATTTAAGACTAGTAGTATAACAAAAAGGAGAAAGAGGAAGCACCTCCGCATCCTGGGTTTAGGATCTGGCTAACTACGATGAGCATCGATACCTTCCCTCAGTCGATCTTGCATTCATCGATCAAGATTACCAGTGAGCCTCCAAAAGGCATCAAAGCGTCAATGCTGAGGCAATACGCAATGATCAACGGAAACAAGACAGAAAAAACAAGTTTTGAGGCTCATCCACAGCCTGAAAAATGGCAGCCCTTGTTCCTTGCATTGTCATTCTTCCACGCTGTGGTCCGTGAGCGTAGAAGGTTTGGGCCTTTGGGATGGACTAAGCTTTATGATTTTAACGACTCAGACTTCCGGATCTCAATGCGACAGCTTTACATCATGGTGGAAGAATTCGACGAGGTACCTTTTGTAGCGTTGCAGTACCTAACAGGGGATTGTAACTATGGAGGCAGGGTTACTGATGACCGTGATAGAATTGCCCTAGCGGCCATCCTGAAGGACTTCTATACTGAGAATACGTATTTGCAAGACGAATACTATTTCGCTGGAGATAGCCAAAAGAGGTATAGGATCTTTAGAGCGGAAGGCATCAAGGACTACTTGGAATACGTGAAGTAGTTGCCAGATGAAGAGTCGCCTGAACTGATGGGCTTGCATGAAAACGCCAATATTACCCAAGCTATCTACGAAGCCTCTTAAATCTTCTAAAACGTTATTAAACTCAGCACAAGCTCAAAACAAGAAGTTGGAGGCAGCACCCAAGACCAGTGTCGGACCATGGTAACCGAGATTCTCCTGAAGATCAGAGACCCCTTCAAAATCAAAGAGGTTGAAGCTATGTACCCCTTCAGCTATGAAGAGTCGATGAACTCGGTGCTCTTGTAAGAGCTAGCACGCTACAACAAGTTGATCGAGGTAGTGAAAGGCTCATTAAACACTCTATTAAAGACTTTAGAAGGCAAGTTTGTGACTACAGCAGATATCGAGGCTCTTAAGGCAAGCATCTTGAGCAACAGTATTCCTGAAAAATGGCAGAAAGTATCGTATTAAAGCCGCAAACCCCTACTGTCATATGTCCAGGACCTGTAGTTAAGGCTGCAGACGCAAGAAAAATGGATTCGAAATGGAAAGCCGAATGTTTTCTGGATATCTGGATTCTTCTTTACGTAGTCCTTCCTTACTGGAGTTAAGCAGAACTTTGCTAGGAGCTTAAAGTACCCGATTGATCAAATCGACTTGAAGTTCGAAATCCTAAAATATAGCGATGAAGAAAGAGCTCACAATCAACCGCCTCAATTTGGTTGCTTCTTGCAAGGTCTCTTCTTAGAAGGAGCTTCATGGGACGACCAAAACGGATATCTAATGGAGTCAAAGCGCGGTGAGATGCACATCCTAATGCCGATCATCAACTTCGTCCCTGTGTTACTCGAGTCCGCATCTGAAGGCGAACGAGATCAGACGATCTCATATGCATGTCCGACCTACAAGACCGGTGAACGCTACGGCACGTTACTAACTACCGGCCATTCAACAAACTACGTGATGAACATTCTTTTACCGTCTGTGAACCCACCCGAACATTGGGTCAAGAGAAGTGTTGCCCTGCTCACGTAATTAGATCTTTGATTCAATTTCTCATAACATATTAAAATAAACAGTG
>Ga0169931_10008244_pt1 | contig 15235 bp, 19 predicted proteins | sample Kivu_15m_20L_FD_129675 | JGI IMG/M metagenome (GOLD analysis project Ga0169931, IMG submission 129675) | Freshwater microbial communities from Lake Kivu, Western Province, Rwanda to study Microbial Dark Matter (Phase II) - Kivu_15m_20L... | ecosystem: Environmental > Aquatic > Freshwater > Lake... | reverse complement strand
CGTCGACGATGAAGACCTAGAGGATATAGATAGTTTCTATGATTAATCTTATATCCAGAAAAGATATATGTAAAGAACTGGATATTGATGACTACGTATTGAGTCAGTATGAGGCTTTTTTGGAATTGCCTAAGCCTAAAGATGATTCTTACGATGTTAATATAGCTAAATTAGTTGCTCGCTTGCATGAATTTATTTGTAGTGGACTTACTCTCAATGATATTCGGCATTTGAGCCTTTGTGCTGATCAGTATTCGCATCTAATCCCGTCCCTGAGAACTTTTCGTGACTTCTCACCTCAGCATCATCTTAAAGAATTAGTCATTTACTATAACGAGATGATGCAGGACATGAGCGGGCGCGAGCATCATTACCACAGCCGAATTCAAGAGTTAGAGTCGATCTTAGAAGCGATGCAAGTAGAGCTTGAAAAAAATGGAATAGCTGTAGATCAAGTTCAAACTTATCAAATGGAAAAAGAAAGATACAGACTCGAGCTAGAAGATAGAATAAAACAGCTAGAAAAAATGCAATTACAATTCAATCAGCAAGAGGTAGAGTTACATGAGCTTAGATATCAAAACGACAAAAAAGATTATGAGCTTGAAAAACTTAGAGCAGAAATAGAATTCTATGCAAGCCAGGATTCAGCCATGTTGCAGAAAAAATCTGCTATCGACATCCAAGCGCTGATGAAGAAAAAAGAAAAAGAAATTGCACTTAAATACCAAAGAGAAATTTTTGATTTGAAAAAACAAGTTGATATGCTTGTCGAGAAAAAAGAACAAGAATGGTCCTCACGGAACTTAATGCCTCCAAAAGCGTCTAAATAACTGTTGTGGAGTGCCCTTATTGTAGATCCGAAGATTCAAAAGTTCTTGAAAGTCGCTCTGCTGACGATTCTAGAAGTATTCGTCGCCGCAGAGAGTGTTTGGCGTGCCTAAAAAGATTTACTACTTACGAAAGAGTTGAACTAACTCCAATTATTGTAATTAAGCGCAGTGGCTCGCGAGAAGTTTATTCTAGAGATAAATTGCTAGCTAGCATTGTTCGCTCTTCAAGTAAAGCACAAATATCGGCATTAACGATAGATGCGATTGTTGAGAGAGTTGAAGCGCGTTTGTACCAAGATTTTCCGCGCGAAATAAATGCAAGCCTAATTGGTCAAATGGTTATGGAAGAGTTAAAGAAGATAGATCCGATGGCTTACTTGAGATACGCATCAATTTTCAAAAAAATTAATTCGATTTCAGAATTTGTAGAAGAAATGAATAGTTTAAATGAGCTATACTGTTCTCTGCCTAGGTAATTTATAGGATATCCTTTTTTTATTTTAGTTCCGATATTCTTTAATAGAACTAGTTTGGTGATGAAAAAATATATTTTCTTATTTTTGATTTTTGTGTCTTGCTTGCAAGTTCAAGCGGTACCAGAAAAAATTTATGAAGTCGATTTTGAAGATGGCCAGGTTTTTTATATGTACTCCGGTACAAAAACTACCCTTAGAATAAATCAAATCCCTCCGGATCTTAACTCTATTCAGCTATCGATTGTTGAAAAACCTTCAGCACCAAAAGCTTCTATTGTCGGTAAAAGATTGAAGGCTGTAAACACCGGCAACAGTACAGCTTATGCAGATTTTATAATTGACATTCCTGAAATATCTCATGGAACAAATATCAAACAGCTTATTCAATTAGATCTAAAAACCTTTAAAAAATCTTCTGAAAGAGCTTACGAAGTAGTTGATAGGCATACTTATTACATTCGACCTACAACTTGCTCTCCGAGCGGAGATAACGTCTGCGGTAGTTATAAATCCAAATGTAGAAAAGGTTCTACTAATTGTAGTGAAGATTTGACTCTTCTAAAAACTTTTATTAATGAATGTGAGATGAATCGTTATGGAGCTGAATATCTTCATGACGGAGTATGTAACGATTCTACTATTTAGTTGGTCCCCACTTGATAAAATATACCAGTAAGTGAAAAAGTATTTGGGATGAAAGAAAAATCAATTATTATTTTTGGAAGTTCTCGGCAAGATGGTAATACTATGACTTTACTCAAAACCATATTAGATGGGCGTAGTATTGAAATAATTAACCTTATGGAAAAGAAAATATTTTACTATGACTACGAACACAAAAATAATGATGATGATTTTTTACCACTAATAAAAACTATTCTTCAATATCAGAACATCATTTTTGCAAGCCCTGTTTATTGGTACTCTTTTAGCGCGCAAATGAAAACCTTTATTGATCGACTTTCTGATTTATTAGCTGTACATAAAGATCTTGGAAGATCCTTAATAGATAAATCTACTTACTTGATCAGCACTGGTTCTGATGATAACTATCCAATATGTTTTGAAGAACAATTCCAATTAATCAGTGGGTACTTAGGTATGAAATATTCTGGGCTACATTATTGCTCTTTTACAGAGCCAAATACTATGTCAGAACTACAAATACAATCAGCAAAAGCTTTTGGACATAGTATTTTTGAAATATAATGTAACAAGTCGACTATTTAGTCATATCTAGAGCTTTTTCTAGGGTTTTGATTTTGGATTCAAGCTGTTTTACTTGGTCTTTGAGAACTTCGTTTTCAAGGCTTCGATCGCTGAAGTTCCCAAGGCTAGCAGGTTTGCGCTGGGAGCCAGCTCCTTGCTTCGCCAAAAAATAGCCTATCAATATACCTATCGCTACTGATGTGATTATAATTAATAAGTTTTCAATATCCATAAATGGGGCAGCTGATGGGACTTGAACCCACGAATGCCGGAACCACAACCCGGAGCCTTAACCACTTGGCGACAGCTGCCACACACTAAAAATATTACCATATTAGGCGTTTGAGAATCTCAATCTTCTAACTTCTTTAAGAAGGGTTTCTAGATCGTAAGGCTTGGGTATATAGACATCTGCAACAGCGTCAAGGAAATTTTTATAACCGGGTATATTAGTGGCGATAACGATTTTAAGACTAAGTTTATCTTTTAGGGTCTTGAGTGATTGGCTTAGCTCGAGAAAATTTTGATGCCCCAGTCTAGCAACTTCTATAATAATGGTTCGCGGTTGGTATTCTTCAATCTCGGCAAGCAGAGAATTAAATCCTTGTGAAATTTTTGCTTCACTACCTTCTCGCGTTAAAGTTTCTTCTAGCAAGCTTGCAAAATCGAAATCATCTTCAAGAATTAAAACTTTTTTGTTTTTGGATTCGTTTTTGTTTTTGTTTTTTACAGCTTGTTCTATGATATCCGTGCCGGATAAAAAATTACGGTCTATGCTAGAACACACTCCAATATTGAGATCCAGAAGCCCCTCTTTACGCCTAACTTTTTTTGGAGCAGAGCATATAATATACCCACTATCAAAATCTTCTTGTTTGTAAATATTATTCAGTATGGTTTTGAAGTTTTGTTTAGCTATGTTTAGAATGTTTTCTAAGTTATCTGAATCACAGAGCACCAAAAAATTATCCCGTCCTAGATGACCTAAAAAAGCATTTTGATTATTTATATTTTTTAGGCTCTCAGTGAGGATTCTAGCTGTTTCTCTAATAGCGGAGTCGGCACTGGAAACTCCATACATATGACTGTAACTTTGGAAATGAAGAATATCTACGTGGATAGCATGCCAATCGCTAAGATTTTTGCGGCAATGCTCAAGAATAGTGTAAGTTCTATTGATACTAGGCAAGCCTGTTAATTGGTTTTGCTCTAGAACGCTCTTCCTGCGCAGGATAGAAAATATCTTCAGGAAAGCCTCTTGTGCGCTGATGTCTCTTAGTACTACCTCATCAGCCCCTTGCTTGAAATATTCAAAAACTTTTTCCTTACTGCTGCCTTCTCTAGCGATAACAAGCTTAAAAGGCTGACAGGACTTGGATCTGTAGCTAATTTCGGGATTCGAAAGATTCTCCTCAAAGACAGTATCTTCAATTAGAAGAATATCTGGTCGGTACTGACGAATAATGTTTTTTAGATTCAGGCTATCTTTTGTTTGGACAAGCTCAATGCCTTCCTTGGAGCAGAGATCTTTAAAATCTGGATTATAAGATAGTAAATTTTCACAACCATCTTTGAGGACATGGAGTATATATTTTCTTGGAATTAATCCCACCAGACTACTCCTCCTTTATGAGCTTCGGTCGGCAAATATAGATAAAAAGTGGTTTTGCCGTCAGCACTTTTTACTTTTAGATCTCCGCCAAGTAATTTAGACAGAGAATAGCTAATATAAAGCCCAAGTCCGGTACCTTCAGTTTTTCGAGTAAGAGGGCTATCCAGGCGACTAAACTTAGTGAAAATTTTTCTCTGGTCTTCTTCTTTTATGCCTATGCCATAATCTGTGACATTGATACGCACCATTTGGTTGCCATCATGCTGGCATTCTCTTACTTTTATTTCCACGAGATCGGCATCTGGAGAGTATTTCACAGCGTTGTCAATAAGATTAGTTAGAATCTGTTCAAGTCTATCGGAATCCACCCAAACATCTGGTAGGGTCGGCGGAAAATTTATATCAAACTTATGTTTGGATTTATGCTTACTCTCGACCATCATAATGATGTTTTCGATAATAGGTTTGAGCTTGACTGGATGAATAGTGAGCTGGAGTTTTTTACTTTCAAGCCTGGATATTGCAAGCAAGTCCTCGACGAGCCTTGAGAGCCTATCAGCTTGGTCTTTTATGATATTGATATATTTTTTTCTTTTTTCTTCGTCTATGGTTTTAGCTTGGTGCAGAAGCGTGGCGGCAAAGCCTTTTATACTAGTGATGGGGGTCCTAAGCTCGTGAGACACAGTGCTAATGAATTCTGATTGAGCCTTATCAAGATCTTTTTTATAATCTTCAATAAAGAAAAAAATTAAATAGCCACTAATAACTTGCTCTGGTGACACTATCGGTGTAGATCTGGTTTCAATGGCGATTTGCTTGCCGTCTTTTGTAAAAAGGTTTACAGAGAGAGATATAACCTCTGTAGGTTCTTTAAACTTCATCGGATCTTCGGTAGAGAAAAGTTCGGTGATATTTTTGCCGAGCATTTCTTGTTCTTTCCAGCCAGTTATTTCTTCAAGCTTATTACTAAAAATATTTATTTCATGGGCAAGGTTAAAAGCTATAAAACCATTTTTTGTGGCACGAGCTATGCTTTCTAGAACTTGTTCTTGATTAATTCGATCTTGAGAGTGAGGTTTTGATGACACGCTTATATCTATTATAAACTGCCAGACCTTAGGTATTTAGGATTTGAGCTCTAAGATAGTCTTGGATATGTCTTGAGCACCATAAATCGCAGATCCTGCAACCAAAACATTGGCGCCAGCTTTCTTAAGATTTTCTGCAATTTGTCCGGGTGTCACTCCGCCATCAATTTCGATACAAAGCTCTTGGTTATAAATATTTGTGCCAATCTTCAAGTTTTTTTTAATAGCCATGTTTTTGAGCTCAGAAATTTTTTCTAGAACTATGGGCTTGAATTTTTGGCCCCCAAATCCGGGATTGACAGACATTAATAAAACCAAATTTACATGCTCTAAAACCTCTTCTAGAGCTGAAACAGGAGTCGCAGGATTAATCGAAATCCCAGCTTTTTTGCCATAAGATTTTATGAGATTTATGGTGTTAAGTATTTTATCGAGGGCATAATTATTACTAGAGATGCCTTGAGATTCCCATTGCTCCTGGGTTTCAGTGCCCCACCAGTACTCTCCAGTGTTATGAACTTCTTGTGTGAGCAGGCTTGAGTTAGATCTTGAAATTCTATAAGCTTCCATGTGTATGGTGATCAAATCAGCACCAGCTTCCGCAAAATCTTTTATATGATTTTCGGGATTAAAAATCATCAAGTGCGCATCCAAAAAAAGATTTGTATGAGGTTTAATTGCTTTTAGGACGGGCGCACCAATTGTCAAATTGGGCACAAAAGCCCCATCCATAACATCTACGTGTATCCAATCAGCACCTGCGATTTCTACTTTTTTTATTTCTTCAGCGAGTTTTGAAAAATCAGCAGATAAAATTGATGGCGCTATCAAAACCATTATTTATAAGGTTTCCAAGTATTCTAAATACGCATCACGATCTAGAGTATCAGCGCTTTCAATGCTATTAGTCGGATCTATCGCTTCTATCTCTACCACCCAAGTGCCTTCATTAAGCTCTTCTGGGTTAGCTACTAGATCTTGATTGGTTTGAATTAATTTAGCTTTAAAAGGGCTGTATAAGTCTCCTACAGCCTTTACTGACTCTAAAACTGCCAGGCTAGTGCCAGGTTCAAAAATTTTGTTTTTTTCTTGTTCCTCGATAAACACAATATCGCCGAGCTGGTCGCTAGCGTACTTACTGATACCCATCTGGTAACGATTGCCTCCTAGGCTAGATATCCATTCATGAGTTCTAAAAAATTCTTTAGGCATGCTTGGTTTTTATTTTATAGATTATTTAGAAGTTTTGGGAGTTGGAAATATTAAGAAATACTAAACTCCGGACCTCTGATGTTCCTAAAAAACCAGGGTTCAACAATTTCTGCCTCAAAATCATTACCACGAATCTGTATAAATGCGTTCTTGGGGTCGTTTGGTGAATCAATATAAGCAAGGGCGATGCCGCGTCCTAGTTTTGGAGAATAATTGCCACTGGTAATTTCACCGATTTTTACTCCATTTAAAAAAATTGGAGTGTGCGCGCGCGCCAGAATTTTTTGGTTTTTTTCAAAAGCAAGTCCAACAAGTTTTTTGTTTTTTTTGGTGCAATTAGCCTTTCCGATAAAATCGTTTTTGCTAAGCTTGCAAACCCAATCAAGACCAGCTTCAAAGGGACTAGTACAAGAGTCTATATCATTGCCATGCAAGCAATACCCAGCTTCAAGTCGTAGTAGATCTCTAGAACCCAGTCCACATGCGATGCCTTGATGTTCATTTATAAGGTTATTCCAGATTGACATCAAGATCTCAGGTTTTCCATAAAGCTCATAACCTTTTTCGCCAGTGTAGCCAGTAGCAGTTACAATCAAGCTTTCCTCTTGAAAACTGATTTCGTCAAAAGAAAAATATTTTATTGTTTCGATCCCCAAGACCTTATCCAGAACGCTTTTGGCTGTTGGTCCCTGAACGGCGATTTGTCCGATCTGGCTTGTAATATCTTGTAAGCACAAATCAAAATTTTCAGCATGTGATCTAAACCAATCACTGACTGCTTCGTGGTTACCTGCGTTATTAACCACAAGAAATTTTTTGGGATTAAATTTATAAATTATTAGATCATCAATAATTCCCGAATCTTCATTTAGTAATAAAGTATATAACGCACGTTTGTCCGGAAGATTAGCAAGGTCATTGGTAGTTAAATAATCTAAAAACCGCTCAGCATCCTGCCCCTGAACCCACCATCTGCCCATATGTGAGACATCGAAAATTCCAAAATGATTGCGCACTGCTTTATACTCATCCATAATGCTTGTGTAAAATGTCGGCATTTGCCAGCCATTAAAATCAGCTGTTCTGGCTCCGTGACTGAGATTGTAACCGCTAGATATGGGTTGAGCTAAAGTTTTCATATCTTTATTTTAGCATTGTTGACTAAATTTTATACAGCAAAAAGCTCACCGAGAGTAGGATGCGGGAATATCCAAGACTTCATATCTTCAATACTTAAATTCTGCTGTAACACAGGGATCATTATCGAGATTAAGTCTGAAGCTGAATTGCCGATCAAATGTACTCCTAAGATTTTTCCTGTTGATTTTAACAGTATTAGTTTTGTCATTCCGCGATCAGCCCCAATGATTCGAGCTTTTGCATTACTAGCCCAATTAATCACAAGAGTTGAGATATTTTCAGAGCCATAGACTTCTTGGGCAGATTTCTCAGTAAGACCTAAAGATGCGATTTCGGGATGAGAAAAAATTACAGAAGGTACTAAATCCTTGCGAAATAAAAACTCCTTCCCGGTGAGTTTATAAGCGAGTTCTCGAGCTTGCATATAAGCATAGTGCGCAAGCGCAAACTCTTTACTGAGATCTCCGATGATATGAATATCATCAGTTTTTTTACTCGGATCAAACCCTTCTGGATAAAGGCTTTCGCGTCCAACAGCCACGATCACCGTATCATTACTATTTACTGGAATTGATGCTAAGTCCTTTACGCTTGTATGTATTATTATCCCTTGCCTGACTAGTTCTTGGTGGATTTTAGCCTGGATATCATGGTCTAAAAAACCTAGAATTTTTTCTTGCTCTTCAAATAGCTGAACTTTTTTATTATGATTAGCGAGCATTGATGCTAGCTCGACTCCGATATAGCCTCCTCCGATAATAATAAAACTCTCTTGCAGACCTTGTTTCAGATGATCGATCTGAAAAAACTCATCACTAGTTAGAGCTTGCGGGAATTGCAATAATCTTCTTGGCTTAGAACCTGTCGCGATAATCAGTTTGGAGTACGGAATCTTCTCATTATCATCTATCGTGATAGTTTTAAGAGCCGTATCCACGCGAGCGGTCCCATTTATGGTCTTAATACCTAACTGCTTAAACTCGTTCTGGATGCCTTTTTCAAGCAGAGTTTGATTTTTTTGAAGAACCATAGGTAATTGATCTAAAGAAGAAATTGCGTGTAGTTGTTTACTTGGGATACAGCCAGCATGCAAGCAAGTGCCGCCAAGTTTATATTTTTCTATTACAGTTACGCTTAATTCTGAATTAAGTTTTTTTAGTTCGATAGCACATTTGTAGCCAGCTGGACCGCCGCCGATTATTACTATTTCTTGATTTGAAAAATTCTGCACACTAAATTTATATCACAAAGACCAAAAATACTTTTTAAGCGGACATTGCTGTGTTTGTTGTTTTACCAAGTTCATTGCGGTTGTGTGAAATTCGTAACAAATATCTACCAAAGCCATCTATAGCAAGGCTTAGAGGCACTAATGATTTTTTGTAGTACGGTAATAGTTTGGCCAGCAAGTCGCAAATTGTTCCACCTACTAATCCTAATCCAGAAGCAAAATAAAACTTACGACCATTGGCCCAATGCCCTGGATGTGATTGTTCTAGATCTACTAAAAATCCTCCACCGTCTCGCAGAATAGTTGCAAATTTTTCATTACCTGTAAAATGCCACAATAACGAACCGACATTACAGAGTACGCCGCTTAAAATTCCAAACATCCCTTTATTGGCATCTTGGAAATTTTTTAAAAAGTCCTTAGAAAAAACATAGCTATAACTTTTTTTAATTCCTTCTTTTAGATGTTCAAAATGCTCAGTAAAGCTTGAAAATTTATCTTTGCCATTCATGTTGCAAAGAGTGTTTGCGTAAGTATAAAGTCCCACAGCGTTACCTCTATCCAGATAGGTGTGATCGTGTGAGGATAAGGATCCTACGATGATATCAAGCGAATGTCCAAATGCTCCTAAAAGATTTTTCTTGCTGAAATATTCAAGAGAATTTATTACACCATTTAAAATCAAAAATACTTTTGTTCCGATTCGTCCAAAGCCATCGCAGAATTTTTTTACACCATCTGTGAGATTGAGAATGTTTGCAAAAGCTGAGGTAGAATTCCCTATTATCGAAAAGAAATTTGCAAATTCTGGAATAAAAGTTTTAATTGCAAAATGATTAAGAAAATTTTCCAGTAAGTTTGTTTTTTCTGATTTTGGAAATTCCAAAATTCCTTCATGTTTTGGAAAGAGTTTTTTTGAACTCTCTTGTTTTGGTTCAACAAAAAAAGGATTATCTACAAAACCCGGCCGGGCTGCAGATAATTCTCTGTTTGCTATCGTATTTGGTACTGTTAGGGCTTGCAAAATCCTCCTTGTAATACCATTTAGTGATATATATTAGCATATTTCTTTTCTGAGATTAAACAAATTATTAAGCTAGAGTTTAGCTTGATATATGGAAACCAAAAAAATGTTAATTTTTAAAAAATTTGGGTATAACAGTATTTTGTAGTGATTTTATTCAAGAGTTCGCTTAGGATTTCTAGATCATAATCTATGCCTGTTATTTGGCCCAAAGTTTTATTATCTACAAAAAAATCAGAATTTATTTTCAACTTATTAAGCTGGATAGATCCCTGCTGGATAAATGATCTTCGAGCCATAGCTTGCGCTGAGCCAATAATTTTGTGAAATTCGGTTTTAACAAGCATAATTCCTTCACTTTCTACGCACGATGAAAAGCAGTTATAGCTTGGGTTTGGTAAGTTAAAATCAGCGTCGGCAATATCACAATTCAGAACTTGATTTATTATGGCTTTTATAAATCTATTAGTTTTTTTAAAAGATTGCTTTAGAGGTCCTCCTAATTCAGGATGAGATTGAGGAGCAATAAACGTATAGCAAATATCGCCGCCATGTAAAACAGCTCGCCCACCAGTCGGACGGGTGTAACAGTCTAAACCCAATCTATGAGCTTCTTCTAGGATTTCTTGTTTTTGTTTTTGAATTTTACCAAGGCTAATTGCTGGCTTTGTCCAGGTGTAAAAAAATAAAATTGGTTCTGAAAAATCTGAATCATCGTATTCCTGCAATAGTTTAAAGTCTCTTGCCATCGGATCTAGATCCTCAAAATTTTTGTTAAGCGGATTCCGCCTCAAAACTTCGTTTTTTAGTGAATCCTTAAGCTTCAAGACTCATCTCCTTGCTTGGCAAGCGCATCAGCCATATAACTACTTCTGACCAGGGGACCCGCTTGGACATTGAGTCCTAGCTCTTTTGCTTTTTGGGTATAAAAATCATAAACTTCGGGCTCTACGTATTCGCAGACAGGAAGAGCCATGCCTGGAGGTTGTAGATATTGACCTATGGTTATGTATCTCACTCCGACGCGATATAGATCCTGAAAGAGTTCTAACATCTCTTCGCGAGTTTCACCGTGTCCTACCATGATTCCACTTTTAAGAGCTAGAGAAGAATTGCGCTGGAAATATTCAAAAAGCTCTAAAGCTTTTGAATAGCTAAAACCCGGTCTAACAAAAGGATACAGAGCTTTTACTGTCTGAATGTCAAAACAAAGCATATCGGGTCTTGCTGAAATTATTTCATCAAACGCAAAGGTTTGATTTTGAAAATCAGGTATCAATGCTTCTAGTTTTACTTTAGGTCTTTGTTCACGACAGTGTTCTATGACTTTTCTAAAATGGCTAGCTCCGCCATCAAATAGATCATCACGAGTAGGAGCTGTGATTACTACGTATTTAGCTTTCATGTAGTCAATCATATTTAGCATTTTTTCTGCCTCAGAAGGGTCTACTGGAGCAGGTTTCTCTCTACCTACTGCACAAAAAGTACAAGCTCGCGTACATTGAGAGCCAAGTATCATAACAGTTACAATGCCATGTGAAATGCATTCGCCGCGGTTAGGACATTGAGCCTCCTGGCAAACGGTGGTCATCCCATCCAGAGGCATTTTTTTTATAAGGTCATTAAAAACAAATTTGGGCTTTGAGTTTCTAAGCCATTTTGGTGTCTTGAGTTTTTGATCTTTTTTAAATGGGTTGCGCTCTAGGATATCCATTTGAACCGCCTAGTTAAGTAATTATATATCTTAGCTTGAATTAACCAGTTTCATTGTGATATTTTAAACATCATGAAAGTTTTTAGAGCATTTTTGTTATTAAGTTTTTTGTTAGCTAGACCTGCTCATGCTGGTGTAATGACTAAGATGGTGGAAGTAGATTCTGAATGCAGTCGCGAGCTTGATGTAATGCGAGTTGAGCTTGATGAGGTAAAAGCTAATAATCTGAATTTATCTGATCGAATAAATCGATTGCTCAATGACAATATTTTATTAACTGCAGAAAACAAAAATCTAAAAGAAAAAAATGCTGTGCTCATCACTCAAATAGCGGGTCTCAAGCAAAATAATTTGGAGTTAGCTTCTAAAATTCAGGATTTAAAAACTCAAGTTGAAGCCCAAGCCCTCACATCAAATCTTACTGTTCCAGCTCAAGAACCTTACGAGCTTAACGACAAATCTAGTTCGAAAAAATCTGCTTCTAATTTTTTGTGGCCTATTGTTTCAGTACCTTTAGGTGCTGTAGCAGGGACCTTGCGCGGATCAGCAGCTAAAGGTATTGAATATTCAGATAATGCAAGCATAAACGCACCAAAGAATATTCCGAGTTTACTGGTCGCAAAAATTGGCGGTTTGTTAATTGGGAATATCGCAGGTGCTGTAACTGGCTTAATTAGGGGCGTTGTTGATGGTGTTAAATATGGATTTTCTAATCCGTACTCAACAAAAAGCGTTAGCCTTGAAGGTGACTTTGCCAGTGATTGGGATCCTTATGAAATTGAAATCGCTGGAAACTCTTCTATAGAGCGGAATTAACGAAGTCTATCATTTCTCTGCTAATTTCATCTTTTTTATAGTCGTGCTGAATTTTTTTAGCAATAAAAACTAATCTTTTATAAAAATCGGGCATTAATCTATCATCATCAGATAGACTTGTGTTTTTTTTCATGGACTCCGAAAGCCAGTTTTCATCATATATATAAACAAAATCAGGAAGAAGATTTAGTGATTTTAGTTTAGCTACAAGTTCTTTTTGAATTTGTTCATTATTTTTAAGATGTTTTTCTAGATTTTCTGGATCGATATTTTCGATATGTAAGCTTGGCTCAAGCCTTTGCCAGAATGATTTTGAAAAAAGTAGGTTGGTAATCTCTTTTGTAACTAACATAGAATCTTAATTCCCAAATTTTAAAATTCTTCCCTAGATCAATTGAACTAGATTACAAAGACTAGATGTTATGCAGAGTAATCAAACCCAATATCCATGATAATCTCACTGGACAGACTATGATGAACAGGACAAGTTAAAGCTGTTTTTTCAAGTTTTTTACGGTCGCTTTCTTTTAGTTCGGTTGGCATTTTTAGTTTGATGACGATTTTAGATATTCTGCGCGGCCCTTCTGTATTCATATGCTTTTCAGCTGTGTAGCTAACTTTGCTCAGGTCGGTTTGGTTGCGATCGGCAACTATAGCCATGACTGTGATCATGCAAGAAGCAAGAGCGGCTACCACAGTGTCGGTAGGCGAGAATCTCGCTCCTTGACCATGGTTGTCGATGGGAGCATCTGTCTCTATAACTGTACCGGAATCTGGGTGGGTGCTTTGTACCCTGAGGTTTCCGAGGTATTTACCTGTAATGATTACTGCCATGGTAATAATTTTAAACTGGTCTTGTTAAGATTACACAGAAAAATCGTCAAAGACGAATTTTTCTAGGTCTGTTCGAGGTTTTATCTTTACATGTTAAAATCATGTTGTTGGAAAATATAAATTTAATCAGTATTTTAGGACTTTTAGGTGGGGCGGCCATTTTACTTTTTGGTTTGGACATGATGTCCGGCAATCTTAGTAAGGCCGCCGGTAACACTCTTAAGCTCGTTCTTGAAAAAGCCACAGACAACGCTTATATAGGGCTTTTCATCGGTACTTTAGTTACCGGCATTGTAAATAGCAGTAGTGCTACCACGTCGATTTTGGTTTCTCTGGTTCAGTCTAAGCTCATGACCTTCGAACGCAGTCTGGCTGTGATGTTGGGAGCAAATATCGGTAGTACAGTAACAGGTCAAATCATGGCCTTCGATGTCACTAAATGGTCTATGGCCATTATATTTACGGGCTTTATGATTAGGACTTTTGCCCAAAGATCCAGAACCAAGTACTTCGCGATGATAGTGATGGGGCTAGGTTTTATTTTTTTGGGACTAGATTATATGTCCTCATCAATGAAGAGTTTTAGAAACTCAGAATATTTTATCGAGCTAATGACTAATTGCCAAAACGTTTGGTTTGGGATTTTTGTAGGTGCTGTTTTTACAGCTATTATTCACTCAAGCGGAGCATTCACGGGAATTACTATCGGGCTTGCTATGCAGGGATTGATTACGCTGGAAGCCGCTGTACCATTGATTTTGGGGTCAAATATCGGAACTTGCGTCACGGCTTGGATAGCATCTATCGGATCGGGTGCTTCGGCGCGACGTGTGGCGATGTCGCACATACTCTATAACATCATTGGAGTTTTGTTGTTTGCTTTTTGGGTGCCGGGTTTTGTTGATTTAGTAAAATTCTTTACTCCAGACCAATCTGATATTCCGCGCTTGGTTGCAAATGCTCAGACCTATTTTAATGTCGCTTCAGCAGTGATTTTTATGCCTTGTCTAAAAGGGCTTGAGTGGCTTACTAAACTTTGTGTGCCTGATGATAAAGAAGGTGAAATGGTCAAGTATACTTTCCCGCGAGTTAGTAATTTAGCTGATAGTCCAGATTTGCTTTTTATTCACTCTGTCGATGGAATTAGAGCCTACAAAAACACAGTCAAGGAGATGCTTTGGTTGTCCCGAGACTATTTCATAAAAAAAGAAAAAGAAAAACTAACTCAGCTAATAAAGCTTCGAGAGTACCAGCAAGAATTCAGATCCGATATTTTAGATTTTTTGAGTCGCATTGGTAAGCTCAGACTGGCTTATAAAGACGTGGCTAGAGTAATTAATCATGTCTCGCTTGTTAATGAAATCGAACACGTAGCTTACAAGCTTGAGGCTTCTATCGACACACTTAAGTCTCAGCCTAATTTTGAAGATAAATCTTACGAAGGGCTAGAAGACTACTTTAAGCAAACAGTAAAATGTTTTTCTAAGGCTTGTAATGCCGTGCTTAACGACTCTGAAGGCGAAGCACATCGCATAGAAGAGCATCTTGACTCTCTAAGATTAATTGAAGAACAATTAAGGAATAAATCTGTTCAGCTTCTGCACGATGACGTGGAGTACGAAGACGAAAAACAAAATCTCTGGGTTCTTGAGTTTATCAGATCGGTTAATGCTACCTCCCGCAGAATAGCTCATATTATGGTAGATAAGCGTAAGGCTAAGATACGCGCCCTGGCTGGCTCCTAATAGATATCTAATGTCAAAAGGTCGCCACAAGACAATTCCAAAAGAATTAAAAAAAGAGATGAGATGGATCGAAGCCCAAGGAGCCAAATTAGTTTTGGGTATCTGCGAATCTACCAGACACAAGTTTAGCCCCGGTCATATAAGGCTTTTGCGCAAGGAAGATGCGGGTATAAAATCTGTGGCCTATACTGGAAACGGCATTATGAATTTTTTTATAGTATGTAAAAACGATGAGGTTTATAAGGCTATGGTGGAGCGGTATGGCGAGATTTCATATTGAAATCATTTATAATTAACTAAT
>Ga0169931_10008243_pt1 | contig 15237 bp, 10 predicted proteins | sample Kivu_15m_20L_FD_129675 | JGI IMG/M metagenome (GOLD analysis project Ga0169931, IMG submission 129675) | Freshwater microbial communities from Lake Kivu, Western Province, Rwanda to study Microbial Dark Matter (Phase II) - Kivu_15m_20L... | ecosystem: Environmental > Aquatic > Freshwater > Lake... | reverse complement strand
GTGCTTTTGCCAATGACATTTTTTTGGGCTTTTATAGAAATTTTTGGTAACTGGGCAGTCATATCATGAAGCGATTTTAAAGCCAGATTAATTCCTGGAGCAATAATTCCGCCAAGATATTCGCCTTTTTTACCAACAACATCAAATGTGGTAGCAGTACCAAAATCAATGATGATTAGGCTGTCACCAAATTGATGAAATCCTGCTATAGCATTGACTAAACGATCATGCCCAACTTCATTTTTATTTTTTATTTTAACATCAATGTTAAGTTTAATTTTTTCATCGCCAATGATCATTAAATTATTGGCAACTAATTCGTTAGTAAATTTTTTAATGGCGTTGGCAATACGATTGGTAAGTAAGGGAACAACAGAACTTATAATGCAACCGGTGATTTGCAAGCAATCAATTTTATTATTTAAAAAAAGTTCAATAATATCGACAGCGTAGTCATCAGCTGATTTTTTATCATCACTTACTAAACGCCATTTGTGAATTAATTTGTGTTTAACAAAAATTCCAAGGACAATATTTGTGTTACCGATATCAATTGCAAAAATCATAAATTTATGATAATTTTTGACAAGCTTTGGCAATTCTCTTCATGGCATCGCTGAGAAATTCATCGCTTGCAGCGTAAGAAATACGAAAGAAATCTTTTGCTCCAAAAGCAATTCCTGGAACCACTGCAACTAATGCTTCTTCGAGAAGATAAGTGGCAAAATCATTGTCGTTATTAATTGTTAAACCTTGTGGAGTTTTTTTGCCATAAAGACCAGCACAAGATGGGAAAACATAAAATGCTCCGTTAGGTGTATTGCAATTGATGCCATCTATTTCATTGAGCATTTTGACAACCATATCTCGTCTTTTTTGAAAAAGTTGGGCATTTGGTTTGATAAAATCTTGAATTCCATTTAAAGCTTCACATGCTCCAGCTTGACCAATTGAGCTTGGGCAAGAGGTACTTTGTGATTGGATAATGCCCATGGCTTTAATAAGTTTTTCTGGACCTGCACCATAACCAATTCGCCAACCCGTCATCGCATATGCCTTAGAAACGCCATTAACAACCAGAGTTCTTTCTTTGAGTTTAGGTTCAATTTCTGCAATTGTTGCAAATTTTAAACTATCAAAAATCAAATGCTCGTAAATATCATCGCTAAGAATATGGACATGAGGATGTTTAAGCAAAACTTTGGCGAGATCACTAAGTTCTTTTTTGCTATAGCAAGCACCTGTTGGGTTGCTTGGCGAATTCAAAATCAGCCATTTAGTTTTTGGAGTAATTTTTTGTTCAAGATCATGAGCGGAAATTTTGAAATTATTTTTAGCACTAGAATCGATAATTACTGGAACGCCATTGCCAAGCAAGACCATATCGGGATATGAAACCCAATAAGGAGCAGGGATTAAAACTTCATCACCAGGGTTTAAAGTAGCAATTAGGGCATTGTAAATAACTTGTTTTGCACCAGTGCTAACTGAAATTTCGCTTGGTTTATAATCAAGATTATTTTCTCTTTTAAATTTAGCAATTATGGCTTTTTTGAGGGCAGGGGTTCCATCAACAGCAGTATATTTGGTTTCGCCATTATTGAGTGCTTTGATAGCAAAATCTTTGATGTTTTGAGGAGTATCAAAATCTGGTTCACCCATGCCAAGCGAAATAATATCTTTGCCTTGGGCTTTTAATTCTGCTGCTTTGGTTGAGACAGCGATGGTTGGAGATGGTTTAATGTTTGAAAGAGAAATTGCAAGAAAACTCATGGTAAAAAATTTTAAGTTTGAGAGAGTTGATAGTTTAAAATTATTTCAAAAAAAACATTATTTAAACATCATGAAATTAAAAATAGATTTTTGCTAAGTTTATTCAATTTTTTTTTAAATTAAAGAAAAATTTTTTAAAAAAAACATAATTTATTTTTTTTAATTTTTTTTTAAATTATTCTTGACAAATTTGTTTGTTGTTTTTTTACTGATCTTAAAATTATCTAAAAAAATAATTTAAATTTGAACTTAACATAATTATTCTAAAGCAAAAAATATGGCGTCAGGAAGCGTTGGAACAAACCCATTATTCTTAGGTCTTACCAGACCACCTTTACTTTTAGGTGTGAGCTATACTTTTGCAGCTCTCAATGGTATTGTTTCATTGTTAGCTTTTGTTATAACAAGCAAGTTTTTTTATTTATTGGTTTTAATGCCTACAATTCATGGCATTGGTTGGTTCATCTGTTTAAAGGAACCAAGAGCAATCGAACTTTTTATTGCCAGAATGTCAAAATGTAATATCTGTCGAAATCGCTATTATCATGGCGGGACAAATTCATATGACGTATATTAGCAAATTATTAAATTACTACTTAACTTAACTTAAAATTAAAAAAATATGAGTAATCAACAAAACTTTCTAGAATTTTTAACAATAAAAAATGGCATTGTTAAGTCTTACAATAAATTAATAAATTCAGATAAACTTTCTGAGGACTTGCTTAAAAGTAATGAAAATTATGAATGTTATTTAATTAATAATTTTGTTAATTTGAAATTAAAAAATGATTTGCAAATATCTCAAAATTCAAATTATTCATACTCATTGGCAACTGCATTGCAATTAGTTAATGATGCCCAATATTGTGAAAAGTGGTTAGAGGTTGTTAAATCATATTTGTACTGCATTGGTGTTGATGTTGAAAAGAATGATGATTCGAATTTTATTAATTTGGCTAATGTTGATAAAACTAAAGACAAATTCCAAATCGTCTTGGCTAGTATTAAATTTGTTGCTCAGCTAGCTTTACAAAATAAAAATCTTGGTTTGTATGATCAGGTATTTGACATTTATTGCTCATTTTACGAAGCCTTTGCAAGAAATTATGATTCTTTCGTTGAAAAATGTCTTTTTGCAATCGAAGATTCAAATGATTTAAATAATGAGTTAGTTAGAAATTATAAAGAATTTTGTGGAAAATATACTGAAAATCAAAATAGCGGAGTATTTTCAGATTTAGAAGAGCAAATTAATGAAGATATCTTAAATAATTCATCTCAACATAGCCATGATTCTGAAGAGCTTCATGAAGAAGATGAGTTTGATGATTTTAGCGAAGAAGAGTATGTGTCGCATACCAATCTAAATGAGCATTTGAAAAACATTAGAAATTCCCTAGAGAAAAACCAAAATGCTGATTTTTCAAAATTGCCAACAGTTTTTGCAGACTCAATTATTGCTAATAATTTTGATCAATTAGAATTTGCTTCACAGATCAATCAAGAATTTAAAAATAATTTCTTAGCAATTATTGATTTATATTCAAATAAAATTGGCATTAATCTTAAAGCTAAGTTTGGTCTACCAATAGTAAGTTTTATTGATAAGAAACATCTCAGTGAAGTAATCTCGTCTATAAAATTATTAGCGAGTATTTGCCAAGAAGATGATAGTGAATTTTTTGAAGATCTTCATAATTGCTATGAAGAATTATATGAGAAATTTACCAGAGTTGGCCTTCTTGACAATGAAGATGGTCTTTCTGAAGCGTTCTATGCCAATGAAATGGAGGATAATGAGGTTGCTAACTTCTATCAATCGCAATCACCTAAAGGAGTTTTTTTTGATATAGAAAATAATATTGATCAATCAAGATATGATCAACTTATTGAGCAAAATATCAAAAAATTTGATGAAAAAACATTAAAGTTCTATCAAGCATCTTATATTGATATTCGACTTGAGCAAAATGCTCAAAATGATTATCAAGTTGAGGTAATTTTTGATGGTAATAAAATCTCTTTCGAGCAAGTTGCTAAAGAATTTGGACAAGATTCTGCGACACTTAAAGACTGGCAGAAAAAAATTAGCGATGAAGGTTTTGCAATTTCATTTAGTCACGAAACAGTTGCAAATTATCTGGGAATTAGAAGAGGTGAAGAGCTTAACCAGACCTTGTTAGCAATTCGTGATCAAGCTGTCGAAGAAAAAGAAATGCTTTATAAATCTGAAGCTGAAGATGAAGCTGAAGCTGAAGATGAAATTTTTCAAGATTTCAGCGAGGAAGAAGATGAAGTTGACGATATAATTGTTGAAAATGAGGCTGTTGATAAAGATATCTTTGAGCAAGAATTAACTGATTCATTAACGCTAACATCTCCATCATCAGTTAACAGTAAATTTGATCTAGAAAATTCTTATCAAGATCAAGATAATTCTGGTGTTAAAGCAATGTATGAGTTTTATCTAGAAAATGTTTCAGAAATTGAAAAAGCTTTAGCTGAACCGGTATTTAAAAACTTGTTAAACTTTATCGTTCTTAATCCAGATATTAAAGTTGAAACAACAAGTAATCCAACTTCTCAACAAGAAAGAAATCAGCTTAAATTTGTTTTTAGAAACGGCTATACTGAAAAAACAGTTCAAACTATTGCCCAATTTGTAACCAACGGCAGAAGAAATGAATGGCAATTTTCTCAAGCTTCAGAAGCTCAGTCACGTGGTTTTGAAGGGTCTTTCACTATACCTCATGGCAATACCGCTAACATTCTTGGAACTAAAGATATTAATGAAACTAATAAAGCCGTAAAGAAGGTCTTTGATCTGGTTGCAAATCTTGAGTTGTTAAATATGGTTATTATTGAACAAATTCATCAAGATAAAGCTTATAATTTACTTGCTGAACTTATAAAATATGACTTTGCAATTGCTTTTGAATATCAAGAAAAAGACAATATTTTTAGCGCTAAAGATCTTGTCTTTGTTGCTCAAGATCAAGAAGAAAGAGAGTATATTTATAATTTCCTTGGTTATGGATTTGAACAAAATCCACAAATTTCGCATCAAGATATGAAAAATTTTAGAGCTCAAATTACTGATCAAAATGGTGATATCATTGCTAATAGCAGAATTTGCCAAGCTTTATACGAAGTTAAAAGTGATCAAGAAGTTGATGTTATCAATCGTAAAATGGAAAGTTTCTTGCAGGCCAATAAAATGCTCTGCGATGCTTTTAATGCCGATGAGCATCTGAATTTAATTACCTTGTTAAATTTAAATAAACCTAGCGAAGATCAAGATAATGAAGAAGTTGAAGATTATTCTGACGATGAAGCTGATGTTAAATCTATCTACGTTTAATTCTAAGTAACTACACGTCTGAATCCTTGGGCGTGTAGTTATTTTACAAGTTTTAATTTTGTTGCTGGGTGTCAAACCTTTCTTTATTGAGTTTTTATATTTCTTAACTCTTCTTTTCTTAAAATTATCTTAGTTTTGGAACTTTTTTTGGTTCGCTAAAAAATTATCATAGTTAAAACTTCATTTTTTCTTTTAAGATCAAAACCAATCATTCCTAGAAATTATTGTTTTTTATTTTTTATTTGATTTAATTAAGATAAAATTTGATTGATAACTGATCAATTTTTAAAAAAATAAATTATTATTAATTTTTATATGCATAAATATCGCAGTCATAAATGTCATGAGTTAAACAAGGGCAATATTAATCAAACTGTAAAACTATCGGGTTGGGTTCATAGCAAAAGAGATCATGGGAGTTTAATTTTTATTGATTTAAGGGATCATTATGGAATTACTCAAATTGTTATCGATCAACAAAACAAAAATTTAAATTTAGATTTAATTGCCTCAATTAAACTTGAGTCAGTTATAACTGTTGAGGGTCAAGTTGTTGCTAGAGCTGTTGAGGCAATTAACCCTAAAATTGCTTCAGGAGAGATTGAATTAAAAGTTAGTGAATTGTTGATTGAATCGCTATCGCAACAAATTCCTTTTCAGGTTAATGACGATGTTGAAAATTATCCTGAAGAGCTTCGTTTAAAATATCGTTTTCTTGACTTGCGTCGTGATAAGGTTCATCGCAATATTATCTTGCGTTCACAAGTAATTTCAGCTCTTAGATCAGAAATGATTAGTCAAGGTTTTCTTGAAATTCAAACACCAATTTTAACCGCTTCAAGCCCTGAAGGAGCAAGAGATTATTTGGTTCCAGCTCGTCTCCATCCCCATAAATTTTATGCCTTACCTCAAGCTCCGCAACAGTTTAAGCAGTTATTGATGGTTGCTGGCTTTGATCGTTATTTTCAAATTGCTCCATGTTTTCGTGATGAAGATTTGCGTTCTGATCGATCTCCTGAATTTTATCAGCTTGATATTGAAATGTCATTTGTAACTCAAGAGGATGTTTTTGCAACTATTGAGCCAGTGATGTATAATATTTTTAATAAATTTGGTTGTAAAAAACTAGATGACAAAAATTTCGTCCAAATTCCTTATCAACAAGCAATGCTGGAATATGGTATCGATAAACCTGATTTAAGAAATCCAATAAAAATTTCAGATGGTTCAAATATTTTTAAAAATTCTGAATTTTCTATTTTTGCAAAAGCCATAGAGCAGGGTGCAATTGTGCGCTGTATTCCTGCTTTTGGTTGTGCTAATCAACCTCGCTCGTTTTTTGATAAAATGATTGAATTTGCTCAGGGCAATGGTGCTAAAGGTCTGGCCTATATTATTTTTGATGAAAATAACGAAGCTAAGGGACCAATTGCTAAGTTTTTAAGTGCTGAAAAATTGCAACTATTGCAAACTCAAGCCAATTTAAAAGCTGGTGATGCGGTGTTCTTTTCTTGTGGTAAAGAGCATGAAGCTGTTAAAATTGCTGGTCTGGTTAGAATTAAGCTTGGGCAAGATCTAAATTTAATCGATAGTTCAATTTACAAATTTTGCTGGATTACTGATTTTCCAATGTATGAACTTAATCATGAGACAAATAAAATAGAATTTTCGCATAATCCGTTTTCAATGCCTCAGGGTGGATTGGAAGCTTTGAATAGTCAAGATCCACTTACTATTAAAGCCTTCCAATATGATATTGTTTGCAATGGTGTTGAGTTATGTTCAGGAGCAATTCGTAATCATAAGCCAGAAATTATGTATCGAGCTTTTGAAATTGCAGGATATGGCAAAGAAGTTGTTGAAAAACAATTTGGAGCAATGCTTAATGCTTTTAACTATGGTGCACCAGCACATGGTGGACTTGCTCCAGGCATTGATCGAATTATTATGCTTTTAGCTGATGAGCCAAATATTCGCGAAATAATTCCTTTCCCGATGAATGGTAAAGCCCAAGATCTGATGATGAATGCACCTGCTAGTGTATCTGAAAGACAGCTCAAGGAGTTAAAAATTAATCTTGTAAAATTAACTTAATTTTTTAGGAATTTTAACAATAATTTTATCATCAAGCTTGGTAATATCAGCTTTGGAAGCTGGGTCAGCTGAAGTAGTTGAAGGACTGTTAAAATTACTTAACAAAAATGAATAGCTGAAGCTTGAATTATTGATTGCTTGCGAATTATTATTTTTTTCATTATTGCTGTCAGATATTTTGCTTTGGGCTTGAAAAGTTAAAATATTGTCTTTGATTTCGACATTTATTTCTTCTTTTTTAAACCCATTAAAACTTAATTCATAATAAAAGTTTTTATCATCTTCATGAAGTTTTACAGAGCTGTTGTTGATGCCTGATAAATTTTGGTTTTGATTTTTAAAATGATTATTTTCGAAAAAATTATAATGCTGTGAAAAGATCCGATCCATTCTTCTTTGCATTCTGGTAACTTCGCGTTCAATATCGTTTTGATCATCTATGAAGTTAACATAATCGCTATCAAAATCATGATAAAAATTGTTGAGATGTTTTTTAACGATAGCCATTTCATAACGATATTTAATGGTTTGAAAGCCAAGAGTTATGAAAATTCCAATCGCAATAAAGATTAAAGCATTGAGATATTTTGTATAACAAAGATTTACTTTAAATTTGCCACAAATTTTTTTAAGTGAAGTGAATTTATTTTTTTTGTTGAGAGTTTGATTTTCTTGGTTTGGAAGATTTTTTTCAGACATAATGATTAAAATGTTTAGTTATAGAATAATACCATTTCCAATCTTTAAAATTACAAAAAAAATTAAAATTCTAACTTCATATTTTTGGCTAAAAATCTCTAAAAAGCCTCAGCTGTATGTGTATACAGCTTCATTTTTTAAAGATTTTTATCTCAAAAATATTTTGTTATAATTTTTTTTAAAGATGGGAAATGGTATAATAAAATTTCTAACAACATTTAATCATTTTGTTATAATAAATCAAGACCTAAAAAAGTTTTTTTTTGTAATATAATCTATTATTTTTAGTTATAATTAGTTACGATATTGTGTCAAACACAGCATTATCATGGTTTAAGGCTTTAATATCTCCACTTTCAATATCAAATTGCCATCCCAAAATTTTTAATTTATTTTTTTCAACTCTTTCTTTGATATAAGGATAAGTCATAAGATTTTGAACGGTAATAATCACCGCTTCTCTTTCAAAAGCCATTTCTTGCTCTTCTTTGGTAGCATTTGGCATTTGCTTGATAACTGCTTCTCGAGCTTCATTAGCAATTGAAAGCCAAGTTTTCATAGCTGGAGAAATGATGTTCTTGCCTTCACTAAAGTCATCAGACATAATCATTTTTGAACTGATATTTTTAGTATTGCTTAAAACCATAATCGTGTCAACCTCAATAACATTAACGCCATATTCTAATGCAGAAATTATTCCGCTAATCCCTTCGGTTTTGTATTTAGGAATTAAACCTCCAATATTGTATATCGTAAAAAAATCACCCGGATTAACTGAAAAAATTTCTTCAGGAGCAAGTTTGATATCACATGAAGAAATTATCATGGTTGATGGTTTATGATCTTGAATTATCAAGTGTTTTATAATTTCACGATTTTTTTCAAAAGTAGTAGCTTTGAAAACCTTAAAGCCATCAAGGAGTTTAGAAATTTCGGCCATAAAATATTTGGTTTGATTGGATTAGTAAAAAAAATTATGAAAAAACTTGCTTTAAGATAAATTTTTATTATAGTTTTTACAATGTTTTTTTAACTTTATTTTAAAAATATCAATGTCAAAAAAATTTTATTTAACGCAAAAACTTCCTCCTTATATTTTTGCTAACATTCATCAGCTCAAGCAAGAAGCAATTGCTCAAGGTAAGGAAATTATTGATTTTGGAATGGGCAATCCTGACAGTGCTCCTCCTCAAAAAATTATGGAACAGCTGTCAAAGTTGGTTTTAGATCCTAGTCTCTACGGATACTCAGTAACTGGAGGTATAGAATTTTTAAAAAAAGCCATTGTCAAATATTATCAACGAAGATTTGCTGTTGAGTTGGACTACAAATCTGAAGCATTAGTTACCATTGGAGCTAAAGAGGGTATTGCTTCGCTTGCTTGTGCAATTTCAGATCCGCAAAATTTTATTTGTGTTCCTTCGCCATCATATCCAATTCACACCTTTGGTTTTACGATAGCGAAAGGTAACACTAAGCATATCACTGCTATTGGTGCCAGAGATTTTTTAGAAAAATTTAAAAAATTAGTTGAAGTTGATAAGCAAAAACCCTTGGCAGTTATTGTTAGTTATCCTTGCAATCCAACAACTGAAATTGCAAGTCTTAGTTTTTACGAGGAATTAGTTGATTTTTGTAAGAAATATCAAATATACATAATTTCTGATATTGCTTATTGTGAATTATATTTTTCTAAAAAAGATAAACCGCATTCAATCCTTGAGGTTAAAGGAGCGAAAGATTTGGCAATTGAGTTTTATTCAGTTTCCAAAAGTTATTCTTTGGCAGGAACTAGGGTTGGTTTTGCTTTGGGTAATCGTGATTTAATTTCAGCTCTTTACAAAATAAAATCTTATTTAGACTACGGATCATTTACGCCATTGCAGATGATTGCAGGTTATGCTCTTGATGAAAGCAATGATGATTATTTAGAAAATTTACGAAAACTTTATCATAATCGTGGTGAATTTTTGGTAAAAAATTTTGCTGATGAGTTGGGATGGCATATTGACAAGCCTAAAGCTAGTATGTTTTGCTGGACTAAGTTACCCAAGCAATTTAGCGATATGTCTACTTTTGAATTTTGTAAAAAAATGATTTTAGATGCTGGGGTAGCATTGTCTGCAGGAAGTTCCTTTGGAGAAAATGGTGAAGGTTATGTGAGGTTTTCAATGATTAGAACACCTGAAGAAATTCAACAGGCTAGTGCTAAGCTTAAAAAAATATTTTCCCTTAAAATTTAGTGTTATAAAATTAAAAATATTTTGATTTAAATAAATGAAAAACATTTCGCCTAAAATTAATTTTAAAATTTTTACTTTATTCCCCGAGCTATTCCCCGGAGCACTTTCTTTTTCAATTATTGGCAATGCTTTAGAGCAGGGTTTATGGCAATATCAAGCGATTAATATTCGTGATTACGCTCTTGATCAACGTAAAACTGTCGATGATACGGTTTATGGTGGAAGTGCAGGGATGATTTTAAAGCCAGAAGTTGTGGCCAATGCTTTAGAGCAGAATCTAAAAAATAATTCTTCACCGATCTACTATCTCTCTGCTCGTGGAAAAGTATTTAACCAAAGTCTTGCTCGGCAAATGGCTTCACAAAAGCAAATAAATTTTTTATGTGCAAGATATGAGGGAGTTGATCAAAGAGTGTTAGATGAATTTGCAATTGAAGAAATATCGCTTGGAGATTTTATTTTATCAGGTGGTGAGATTGCCTGTATGGCAATGATCGATGCAATTCTGCGCAATATTGAAGGGATATTGGGTTGCAATGAATCTTTAACAGAAGAATCTTTTGGAAATAGTGATTTTGATGATTATCGTTATTTGTTAGAATATCCTCATTATACAAAGCCAAGTGTTTGGCGAGAACGTCAAGTTCCGGAAGTTTTATTGTCAGGACATCATCAAAATATTGCAAATTGGCGAAAGAAACAAGCTGAAGAAATTACTAAAAAAAATCGACCTGATTTATATCAAAAATATTGTTTATTAAAAAACAACAACAAATAATTTTTTACTGAACTTCAGCTGGACGAGATCGATAATTCTGTTCAAGATCTCGAGGTTGATTATTGTTTTGAGTCTGATTATTGTTGATTTGATGAGAGGTAGTTGGTGAATTAGGTTGAGTTTGGTAACCTTGTTGTAGTGAACGATTTTTTTTGATTATTTTGCCAATTTTTTTATCATTATTTCCTAAGTTACGATTAATTTGTTCATCGCTATTTTCGCTTGGAATTGCAATGGCAGGAACAACGACAGGGCTAGCAGAATTTGTAACTGCTGAATTAACTGGTAATTGAGTTGGATTTGACTGAGGATAGTTTGAAACAGGAACTGAGTTTAAATTTTGACTAGGCGAAACAACTTGAGAAGAGGAGTTGGTTGGTGAAGAGTTGTTTGGGCTGGGGATAACAGCTTCTTGCTTAGGTTTGTAAGGATTAAAGTCAGCAATTTTTTGATTTTGAGTGTTTTGACTATCTGCTGACGAGTCAACTGATTCAACAAGATTGCTTGGTTGAGTTGTATAATTCTTATCTTGGTCATTTTTAGGTTTAGTAACTACATCCTTGAAATAATTTTCACTAGTTTTGTTTTTAAATTTATCGCGTTCTTGAAGGTCTTTAAGCTTAGCTTTATTATTTTTTTGTTGATGAATTACTGACCTTAAAACATTTTTATATTTGAGTTCTGGATAATATTCTTTTAGAAAATTAATTGAGCGTTCAACATTATCATAAACCTTGATATCATATGCTCCTTTTTTATCCTTGATTATTGCTCCAAGTCCGAAAATATCGAGGAAACCAAAACTTCTTGGTTCATAATTAATTACTAAATTACCAAGATAATTTATGTGATCACTTTTGGCTATAAATTCTAATCCTGAAAGATCCAGATAACGATTTTTATAATACCATGTCCAGTTTGAGCATTTCAATGCATCAATTTTAATAACCCCAGGTTTGGTTTTAATCATGTAAAATGAATAATCATCTTTGTTTGAAGATTTAACTCGACCATTTTTATCGCTGAAAATTAGATGACATTCGCCAAAAACTCCGCTATTACTTTTTTCTTCAACACCATCATACATAATTTTAAGCTCAAGAACGGAGATTGCTTCGGTTTTACGAACATTTAAAATCTGCGATTTACTGAGCGATGAGCAAGAATAGGCTAGGCTCAATGAAACCAACGAAAGGAATTTAGCAATTTTTAAGATTTTTTTATGTTTTGTTATGGTCATTAGCAATTTTTTTCGCTTTAGTTTTAAGTGTAATATAGGTTATAATAAATCTCACTTTAAGCTTTGTTTAAGCAAGTATAGCAACTCAAACTTTTTTATAAAGAGTTTTTTTAGAAATTGCAACATAATCCATTAATTTCAAAGTAAATCATGCTATTTTCACGATAATTTGAAACAGCCATCGATGATTGTTTTAATGCCCAAGAAAAAGTAATTGAAGCATTGAATTGTTTGGTGTTAAATGATGTTTTTAAGCCTGTTCCAGCTATTCTTGAAGTTCTATTGTTAAAATTTCTTCTAATATAACCATAGTCAATAAAAGGTTCAATTCTTGTTTTATTTAAATAATTGTTGTTAATATTTAATTTATTTGCTATTGATCCAAGGTTAATTTCAATTTTATTGCGATTGAAAAAACCATTGTCAGCTGCAATGTTTCGCTCTCTAAAACCTCTTACCGTGGTATATCCACCAATTGAAAATTGTTCTGAACCAAATAATGTTTTATTAGCAATCTGGCTATCAATTTCGCTAACCAGAACTATTGGCTTGCTTAGATTAAAAACATTTGATTTTTTTTGATATGACAAAAAAAGTTTAAATATTGTAAAATCAAGTTGCGGTGAGGTAAATGAATAATCGCGATATGCTCCTAGGGTATTTACTCCTCTGAGTAAATTTGGTTTGAAAAAAAGGGTAGAGCTGTGATTTAAAAAATAAGTAGCTAAAACACTGACGTTAAAAATTGATAGATTTCGATGAGAGTTTCTAATTTTAACATTTTCCAAATAGCTTGTTGTTTCTTTTTTGGTGAAGCCAATTTTTCCAGAAATACGGTATTCATGATTATCGGTAAAGAGTTTATTGAGGATCAAGCTGTAGCGCTGAGAATATCCTGAAAAAATTTGATTATTAAGATCTTTGCCAAAGAAATCGCTTTTTGAACCTTCAAATGAAAAGCTGTAATAGCCAAGAGGGAGATATAAATTTGTTGAGTAGGTTTTAATATCACGAGTATTTTGATTGTCATTGAGATTAGTGTTAATTGCTAAATTTATATTTTCGTTAAGCGAAAGTAAATTATCGAATGATCCCAAAACTGCTGTTCGAAATATTCCAGTTGACCTATTGCCCAAGTTATCATGGGTTAATGCTAAACGAGCTGGAAATTTTTTATTATTTTCAATGTAAACTTTATTGCTTGAGCGATTACTACCATTGCCAATAAAGTATTTTGCATTATTAGATTGTAGGCGATTAATTTGGAATAGGCCTTGATTGAGATCATTTTGATTTAAAATTTTTCCTTCAATTTTACGAAAGGCTGTAAATTTTTGTAATTTCTTTTCAAAATTAGTTAGTTTGGTATCGTTTAAAATTATCTCTTCGACCCTTTTTTCAATGATTATAAGTTCAATTATTCCTTGATCAATTTTGCTTTGATTAGTTTCAACCTCAGTTTTAACAAAGCCTTTAAGGTCATAAAAATCTATAATCTTTTCAATTATTTTAGAAATTTTTTTTGCACCAAAACAACTGCCAATTATTTCATTTTCTAATTGAGTTATCATGTTTCTGCTTAGGATTGTCGAATTAGTTATAAGTAATTTTTTAACAATCTTACAGTCTTTTTTGTCAATATCTTTCTCTGTTAGATTTTTTTCTTGGGTTGTTTCCAAGGCTTTTTTATCAAGCTCTTCCTCGTCTAATTTTTGTTCTTTTTGGCGAGATTCATAATCAATAATACTTTGTTGATTTCTAATTATTAAATCTTGTTGAATAGTGATGTTGTTAATATTTTCATTGGCAGAAGAGGTTTTTAATATTGAAAAAAAAAGAAATAAAATAACTAATATAAAATTTATTAAAAAACTATAAATATTGTTTTTTATTATAAAATGTTTTTTATAGTTAATTAAACTCATTATTAAATAACAATTACTAAGTTATCGATATGAACAAGCTCTGGCTTTGCTTTATTGCCAAAAATTTTTTTTATTTGTTCAGAGATTTTTTGGAGAATTTTTTCGGCATCATTTTTTGAATAATTAACAATTCCACTGGCGATATGTTGGTTTTTTTGATCTTTAATGAAAACAACATCACCTTTCATGAAATTACCTTGAAGAGCAATAACTCCAACAGCTAAAAGGCTAGCTTTTTTTTGCTGTAAAGTCTGGCTGGCTATATCGTTAATAATAAGAATTCCCTTGGGATTAACTATCCCATAAAGCCAATTCTTTTTTGATTTTGCTGATTGATTTGAGGAAGTATTTTTGGAATCATTTTTACAGAAAATAGTATATTTTTTTTCAGAAAAAAATAGTTTTTGTAAAGCTCTGTTTTCAATTCCACTGGTTATAACTGTTGGACAATTAGCGTTAAGAGCCATTTTAGCTGCTTGAATTTTAGTTATCATTCCACCAGTTCCAACCAGAGAAGATGAGCCTTTTGCCATGTTTTCAACATTTTTATCAATCTTGTTGATTTGTGAAATGAACTGGGCATTTTTATGGGTTTTGGGATTTTTATCAAAAAGTCCATCAATATCAGAGAATAAAATTAGGAGATCAGAATTGGTCATCTGCGCAACACGAGAGGCAAGGCGATCATTATCACCGATTTTAATTTCATCAACTGCAACTGAATCATTCTCATTGATAATAGCAATGGCATTATTTTTAATTAAAGTGTTGATGGTATTTTGGCAATTAAGATAGCTTTTTCTTGAATTGCAATCAGTTGCGGTTAGAAGAATTTGCGCTACGGTTAAATCAAATTTTTTAAAAATCTCGTGATAAGTACTCATTAATTTGATTTGTCCAACTGAAGCACAAGCTTGTTTTTGTTCAACGCTGAGTTTATTTAAGGATTTGTTTGCTAAAATTGATCGACCTAAAGCAACTGCTCCAGAGGTTACAATGATAAGTTCAACTTTTTTTTCTATTAACTCTTTGACATCTTTGGCAAATTCCGTTAACCATTTTTGACGAATCTGCTCGTTTTGAATTAGTAGTGATGAGCCAATTTTAACAACTATTCTTTG
>Ga0169931_10008242_pt1 | contig 15245 bp, 13 predicted proteins | sample Kivu_15m_20L_FD_129675 | JGI IMG/M metagenome (GOLD analysis project Ga0169931, IMG submission 129675) | Freshwater microbial communities from Lake Kivu, Western Province, Rwanda to study Microbial Dark Matter (Phase II) - Kivu_15m_20L... | ecosystem: Environmental > Aquatic > Freshwater > Lake... | reverse complement strand
TCTAGACCAAAAGCGGATTCGCCATGAGGAAAAAGATTGCAGTCATATCGCGGTAGGGCCTGCGGGCGGTTTAGCAGATCATTGGATGTGACGTCTCGAGGTTCCACGTTTAGGGAGAAGGGGCAACCGTAATCACTCAGCATAGCCTCCGTCTCTTCCGAGAATGAATGGAAACCGCCGTAGGGGTAGCAGAAGCTGAGTCCCTTAGCCCCGATAAGATTCTCTAGAAAACCAAAAGAAATTTCCAATTCGCGCTGTTGCTCTTTTATGGACAGCTTACTCATTAACGGATGGCTACATGTATGACTGCCAATCAGGTGACCAGCGCGAAACATCTCTTTGATTTCTTCCCGGGAGAGGTAGAAGTTCTTGATGATGTCCAGTTCACTCTCAAAAAATACGGCCATTAGCCGGTCCAAAACTTCTTCGCGCCATTCATAGGAAATGAAGTAGTTCAGGATTTGCTTAACCGTATGGGTAGCTTCGTCATTTGACTGGCTACGATAGGCCTTCTCCTTGAATGCATCCACGTCAGATTCATTTATCATGCTATCGACTAGCATACTATTGAGGATTTGAAGCACTGCCGTCCCGCCTTTTGCTCCAATCAGCATATGTATGCGGTGTACGTCAAGCATGCGGCCATCTATGTAAGGTCGGGTCGGGATATAGAAAGCTCCCCAGAGATTTTGATCTTTCAGTAAAGGATGAACATGCTGGTAGTGATCCCTAAATCCGTCGTCAAAGGTCAGTACCACGCCATCCGGTGATTCGCCTGTTTCTAGACTGGATTTAAAAGAGTCTTGGGCCACATAGCCGCAATTGGCTTGAAAATAGGCTAACTGATTCTTGAAGTCATCCACGTGTAGATATCGGAAGTACGGCAGATCTCTATCTGCCGGGCGCACATAGTGGTACATGATGATCTTCATGGATCAGGCCACTTTCATCAACGCAGGGTTTTTTATGATGGGCACCCTGGAATCGCGCTCAGGTTTACGAGCTAGGTAGTCTTGGATCATGCCGTCCGCAAAGTTCTGGTACATCTTCTCCGTAGCTTCCGCAGAGAAGTGCTTTTTCATGTAAACCTTTTCATCTTTCGGGATAGGAGGTTGCTCCAACCTCTCCAATTTATCAAAACTACGGATGATATCCGCATAGATCGCCGACATATCGCTGATCAATCGGTTGCCGATCTGGTGAATAGTGTCTCCAGGGAAGATACGCGGGCGTACTTGGTGGATGATCTCCCCAGTGTCGACGCCTGCGTCAATGTACATATAGGTCAGACCAGCATATTCTGGCTCTCGGTTCACAAATGGCCAGAAATTAGTACCTGCTCCGCGGTAGTATGGAGACAGACCCAAGTGTACGTTCAGGAACTTACCGGGAAAAGCTGATAGCAGTGGGGGCTTCACAATGGAGCATCCGTAAGCGATCAACAGATCAGGGTGTAGGTCGATGATCCTCTGGGCTGTTTCTTTTTCGTTTATAGCACCACGCGGCACGTGGGTCGGATTAGAGAGATCCGGGGCTAGGGCTACAAACTTGCCAAAAAAATCTTCCTCAGATCGGTCCCTAGCATCTAGGTGGGCAAGCTCAATGGCGGCATCACTGTCATTCTTTTTCTCGGACATGGCACGCAACAGATCACCGTCCTCGCAGTAACTGGCAACAACCTCAATACCATCACACAAGGCCAGAGACTTTCGAAAGTAATCGTGGCGCATCTGACTGCTGGTGAGTATTGCTACTTTATTTAATGTCGAAAACCTCATGCGACTAATTTGACTGTATCAATAAATGGATAGAACTGCCGATATCGCCATCATCCAGATGCGCTTCCGCCAGCAGCTTCTTGAGTTTGGCGTTCTCGCTCTCTAGTTCTTTCAGACGCCTGGCGTCGGAGACGTTCATACCTCCGAATTTGGCTCGCCACTTGTAGAAGGTGGCGTCCGAGAACCCGCCATTGCGGCATAGCTCCTGGATCGGCATCCCCGTTTCGGCCTGCTTCAGGAATCCAATGATTTGTTCTTCCGTGTATCTGCTCTTCTTCATGTTCGCCATTCTCAATGGTTTGACGGACTTCTCTACTTCAATTTGGTACGGCTGGCAGGGGGCAGGTCAACACAGTCAAACTAACTTACGTTCCATCGCTTTTTATTCAGTAATCGCCGGAAATCTGCAAACAGGGAACTTTTATAACTAACTCCGTCCGGTTTACTGCACGGAGTCAGTAAAAACATCCACGCACTAGACAATTGGGGTGGAAGTTTATCAGCCACAGTCGCATTCCAAGCGACAGCCCGCTGCGACTTTATCAAATAATCAAAACCAAACCCACAGAGAAAAGTCCGTGGCCGGTAAGCAAGTATCCGAAAACCCCCACCGTAAATCAATGAACATATTTGCTGATACGAAAAAAAATTGATATGCGGGCTGATCGCCAGCGTATCCGATGCGACGGGGCTAACGACACCGGAGCGAAGCATTCGCTTGAATGCACGCAGAACACGATAGATACCCGTGAGGTGCATAACAGTCTCGGCAAATGAGACGAGCTCAAATGGTCCGAGGCCATTCGGCAGCGTAAGGACCAGTTTGCCATCAGGCGCAAGGAAGCCCCGAAGCAAATTCAGGAAAGCATCCGGGTCCTCGACATGCTCGATCACCTCTGAGGCAATTACCAGATCAAATGATTCGGTATCGCCGAAGGTGGCCTCAACGAAGTACTGCGCGTTATCGGCAGGATTCTCCCTCTTAGCATAGGCAATGCTCGCCGGATCGCTGTCGATGCCGACAAAACTCGTCTCTGGAAAAAGTTGCGCAAGCGGCGCCGTCAGATTTGCTCCCGTTCCGCAGCCTACATCCAGAACGCGTTTTGGGCGAAAGTCGGCAACAATCCCGGCGACGAATTCCAGACGCTTTCTCAGTCCGTACACGGTTTCAGTCACGGATGTACTCTTTCCACCACAACGAGAAATTGAACAGATACCAGACCTGCGCCGCCTTCTTCTCGTCGATCAAGCGAAGTACCTCGTGACGATCAAAGAAGTCGGTACGCGAACAAAAATCGTCAAGTTCCCTACGGATCTCGGCGCCAAGCTTGTCCAGGAACCACTCGTGAATCGGGACACCAAAACCCTGTTTCTGGCGATCAATAATTTCATCCGGGATAACGCCACGCACCGCTTTCTTGAGAATATATTTGAGCGTGCCATGCTTGGTTTTGATTTCCTCCGGAATACTCATCGCCAGCTCGACCAGCTTGTGGTCGAGGAACGGCACTCTTCCTTCGAGACTCACGCCCATGCTCATTTTGTCGACGCGCATGAGCAGCAATTCAGGCAGCCTGAGATTGAGGTCCAGATAGGTCATCCAGTTGAGCCACGAGGGATCCCTGGCCCTCTCGACAAACCTCTGACGGATTGGACGAATCGCCTCCCATGACGACTTGCCCGCCAGTTCCTGGCGAAGTCTTGGCGAGAGCAGACGCCATTTCTGTGCTTCCGTAAACGCCTCTGCCCCTCCCCAAAATACGGGCTGACCCGCAGCACCGCGACGCAGCCACTCATACGAAAACGAGAGCCCCTTTCCGAAAGCCCGCAATGCTGCGAGACCAAGCTTCTTGCAGAAGTTCGGAATAGGCAGGTCGTTAAGGTGCTGAAGTCGCAACGCCGTCTTCCATCCCGGATATCCCCAAAACAGTTCGTCAGCGCCCTCTCCGACCTGACAGACAATAACCCCACTGTCACGCGCCAATTTCGAGACGAAATACACTGGGAAGCAAACCGGATCGGCGATGGGTTCGTCCTGCAAACGCACCATCTGTGGCAGGAAGCCGATCAGGTCGTCAACGGTCAGCAGTTTTTCGTGGTACTCGGACCCAACCTCTGCAGCGACCCGCTTCGCAAAAACAAGCTCGTTTTGATAGCTGTCATACTCTCCCGCGTAGCCGATTGAAAATGTCCTGACCTTCTCACCGGCGCCCTCGGAGAACAACGCAGCATTGGTGCTCGAATCGATACCGCCAGAAAGGAATATCCCGACCGGCACATCGCTGACCTTTCGCAGCCGGACTGCGATCTTGAGTTCGTCGAGGATTCTCTTCGCAACCTCGTCGTCCGTCAGCTTGGTTCCGGCCTCGACGTTGTCCAGCACATCCCAATAACGCTGCTCCTGCATCTCGCCGTTGGCGCTTACCTTCAGCCAGGTTCCACATGGCAATTTCTTGATGCCCGCAAACAGCGTGTCCGGCGCCGGTGTAGTGAGGAAGGAGAGATAGTGAAAGAGCGCAGCCTCGTTAACCGTCCGCCGCTGTTGCGGGTCCTCAAGCAGCGCCTTGATTTCCGATGCGAAGTTGAGCCGTCCATTGTGAATGCTGTAATAAAGGGGTTTCACGCCCATTCGATCTCGGACGAGCCACAGCTCCCTCTTCCTGCTGTCCCAAAGCGCAATTGCGAACATGCCGCGAAACTTGTGAAGGCACTCGATTCCCCACTGTTCAAAGGCATGGAGAATCACTTCCGTGTCGGAATGACTTGTCTTCCAGTGGTGCCCGCCAATAGACTCCATTTCCTTGCGGACCTCGGCGTGGTTGTAGATCTCACCATTGAAGACTACGCGCAGGCTGTCGTCCTCGTTGCTCATCGGCTGCGCCGAGGCCTCTGACAGGTCGATGATCGCTAGCCTGCGATGGCCGAGCCCGATATGGCCGTCCGCAGCCACCCAGACCCCGCTTCCATCGGGTCCGCGATGCGTCATCACGTCACGCATGCCGACGATGAAGTGCTCGGTAACCACAAACCCTGGGTCGGCAAACACCAGCGACCCGACAATTCCGCACATTACTTACGTGCCCTGATGCCGATATACCACCCCCAAGAATCAGGGAAAAACTTGCTTATCCAGCGTGGCCAATGGTCGGTATCGGCCTTTGTGATCATCGGAATGATCTCCGCATGGCCGAAGCTGGCAAACATCGAGTCCAGTTCGGCAACCGTGTAGGACTTAGTGCCGACGCTCTCCACCTTGTCCCAGACCACATCGGCAAAACTCAGCCACGGCTTTCCCGCGAACAGTGCGAACTTCACCCAGAACTTGAATACCAGCGGTGACCGTCGCCCGTACATCATCCCGATGAAAAGACCCCCGGGCTTCAGTACGCGCCTGATCTCCCTGACAATGAACTCCGGCTTTTCCGAGTGATGGATGACTCCCCATGAGTACACGATATCGAACGACTCATCGGGGAACGGCAGTACTTCTGCATCGAGGCGTTGCAGGTTGGAGTTGAATCCGTAGATGGCGAACCGCGTCCGGGTCGCTTCCAGAGCCGCGTCCGTAAGGTCGACACCGAAGCACTGCACCCCCGATCGTGCCCACTGCAGATGGTCGGTACCTGCCCCGACGCCAACTTCAAGCAGTTTCTTGCCGTGGTGTCGCGGGAACTGTGCAATCGAGTGAATAAAGGGTTCTGTTTCGTATCGATACTCCTCGATCCGCTCAAACCACTCCTTTGTCAGCGGCTCCAGTTCTCCAACAATGACCTTGCTACTCCCGCAGGGTCCCTGTTCCCAAAATGCCCTTACTTCGTCATTGAGTGACATCGTCTATACATCCTCGCCTTGAATGTGACCGAGATTTTCGCATCCGGTTATTCGGACCACGCCAACTCTCCGGTTTTCGGAAAAAGCAAACGGTCGACCTCGAAACTGATCCGCGTCGCTTGCAACTGTTGCCACAATGGAATCGGCCATTCGGACTCGCCCTTCACTGCACGAGCGAACGCAAACAATTCCTCCCTCTGGCCCTTGTCGGGGGCACGGGTCGCAAACGGCTTTTGTCTCAGTCCCGCGATGGCCATGCGGCGGTAGTCGTCGAGCGATGCCACCGTGCCATCGACGAAGATGTCCATCGTTTCCTTGGGAAATTCGCTCGTGCCGAGCGCCGTGTAGGTAAGTGTGGCGACCGAACCGTCCTCGAACGCGACATTCGCTACAAAATTGTCGGACCGCGAATAGTAGCCGGTCTTCGGCACGATCGCACTGGACTGAATCCGTGTCGCAATCGAATCGGTGAAGAACGTGAACAAGTCGTAGATATGGCAAGCCTCGCCGCGATTCCGGCCACCGCCTTCGGCGGAATGAACCCAGTGTTCGAGTGGAATATAGCCCGCATTCATCCGATAGTTGATGATCATCGGATTCGACCGCTTCCTGATCATGCCCGCGATACGCTCAGCATAGGGCGAAAAGCGGCGGTTGAACCCGGTCAGCAGAATAGGCTTGGCGCCGGAACCCGTCGCGAAGAACGCCTCGATCGCCGCCAGATCCAGCTCTTCCAGTGCAAGCGGCTTTTCGAGCAGGACATGCTTGCCGGCCTGTAGCGCTTCAAGGGCAATCGACGCGTGCGTATCGTGGCGGGTCGCGATGATGACGGCGTCGACCTCCTTGTCGTCGAGAACTTCCCGGTAGTCGGTGGCACAGTAGTCGGCGCCAAACCGCGTGCCTGTCGAGGCGGCGTTGTGGCCCGTACGACTGACGACGGCGCGCAGTCGATACTGCGATTGCAATTCGATGAGATTGGGCAGGTGCATCCCTTTGGCGAAACCACCCGCCCCGATCACGGCAATCCGTATGGCGTCGCGGGAGATGCCCTGAACCCGCGGCGATAGTGCAATACGACTGGGCATCTCGGCCTGCAGCTGCGGATACGAGAGCAACACCATCAAAGGTTTGCCGGCGCCGGATTGAAGCATGCGATAGGCAATATCGACCTCGGCGATCGGATGCACAGCGGCAATCAACGGCTTCAGGTCGATGACGCCGTCGCCAATGAGGCGCAGGTATTCGACCATGTTCCGATTCTCGGTCCAGCGCACGTATCCGAGTGGGTAGTCGAGGCCATCCTCCTCGTAGCGTTCATCGTATCGGCCCGGCCCGTACGACGTGGAGATCAGAAAATCCAGCTCCTTGGCGTAGAAATCAACCCGTTGCAAATCCAGCCCGACATCGCCGACCAGCACAACTCTCGCCTTCTTGCGACACATCCGGAACGCCGCCGAAACGATTGCATCGGAAGGACTTGCGGCGGTGACTATGACGCCGTCCGCCCCGGCACCATCGGTTAGTCTGGCCACGTGAGTCACGTCGTCGCCATCGTCCGGATGCACTCCCCAATGCAGTCCATGCCGTTCTGCAAGTGCGATCCGATCGCGATCCAAATCGACTCCGATGACCCGACAGCCGTTCGCACGCAGTATCTGAACGGTCAGTTGCCCAAGAATGCCGAGTCCGATGACGACGAACGATTCGCCCAGCGTGGGCTTGGCTCGGCGCACTCCCTGCAAGGCGATTGCGCCAAGCGCAACCGACGACGCTGCGTCAAAACCCACATTGTCAGGAATGGGGGCAACCAGGTTCCTCGGAATGCGCACCACTTCAGCGTGGAATGCACATTGTGCACCGGCGCACGCCACTCGGTCCCCCGGTGAAAATTCATCGATGCCGGCGCCAACCTCCAGGACGACACCGGCCCCCGAATACCCGGTCGGCAGTTCGATGGACAGGCGTTCCTGCACGACCCGGCGGGTCTGCTTGATCCCGTCGGAAAGCAGCATGTCGACGACCTTGCGGACGTGCTTCGGCTGACGCAGCGCCCGCTTCCACAGCGGCGTACCCGAGGACTTGACGCCCGACATTTCGGTTCCGATGGAAATACACGAGTGATCCATCCGAATGAGAATGGTGCCCGGCTCGACGACCGGCGCTGGAACGTCCTCGAGCCTGACCGACCCTCCACTAATCAGCACCTGTTTCATCGCCAGACCCCTCGCGTATCTATCACGGATTTTTCGGCAAGCGCCGCGCGCTCGACCGACTTGAACTGAACGTGATCGACCAGCAGGACGATTACGTCCGCCACAGCCAGAGCTGTATCGAGGTCGACAAGCTCGACATGCACCTGTCCCGCCAGCCCTTGCGGCAGTGCCGCCACGTACGGCTCGACGACCAGCAACCGTTGCCCTAGTCGCCGTTCAGCGATCCGTTCGACAATTTCGACCGATGGGCTTTCACGAAGGTCGTCAATGTTCGCCTTGAATGCCAGTCCAAGGCATGCCACGACAACGTCCCGGCCAAGGCGATGCCGCACGGTATCCACCGCTTCGGCAACCTTGTTGATCACCCATTCCGGCTTGCTGTTGTTGACTTCGCGTGCCATGCGGATCAATCGTGCCGAGCGCGGTGCCGAATCGACGATGAACCAGGGGTCGACTGCGATGCAGTGACCGCCGACACCCGGACCGGGATTCAGAATGTTGACACGCGGGTGGCGATTCGCTAGACCAATCAGTTCCCAGACATCGATGCGCAACTCATCGCAGACCAGGGACAGCTCGTTGGCGAAGGCTATATTGACGTCGCGGAAGGAGTTCTCGGTAAGCTTGGTCATCTCGGCCGTTCGCGCATCTGTTTCGATGCACTGGCCGCGCACGAACGACTCGTAGAATTGCCGGGCACGCACGGCACAGTGCGGAGTCAGCCCACCGAGGACACGATCATTCTTGATCAACTCGGAAACGATGCTGCCGGGAAGTACACGCTCGGGGCAGTAGGCGAGGTTGATGTCCGTTCTGGACTCGGGACCGGCGGGGAAAACAAGGTCAGGGCGCTCTTCGGCAAGCCATGCCGCCAACTTTTCAGTTGTTCCGACCGGGGAAGTAGACTCGAGTATGACCAGATTGCCGGAACGCAAGTGTGGCGCGATCGAACGTGCAGCCTTTTCCACGTAGGTCAGGTCGGGCTGATGGTCGTTCCTGAATGGCGTCGGCACCGCAATGATGAACGTGTCGGCGGGTTCCGCGGCGAGCACGGCACGCAGCCGTCCCGACAACACGGCGCCGCGAACCAAGCCGTCGAGGTCGGGTTCCACGATATGCACCCCGCCGCGATTCACGACTTCGACGACATGCGGGCTGACATCGACGCCGACAACTTCATGGGCAGCGCTGGCCAGGACCGCCGCTGTCGGCAGCCCGATGTACCCGAGCCCGACGACCGAGACCTTCGACTTATGCGAACTCATGAATCTCCCTTTGCCCTTCGATAATTCTTGCGATGCGATCAGACGTTCGCCCATCCCCATACGGATTGTGGGCAGCAGACAGTTTCCTGTAGATATCCGCGTCGGTCAGAAGCCGTTTCGCTTCGTCGAAAATGCGCGAGGCGTCCGTGCCAACCATGCGCACGGTTCCAGCAGCGACAGCTTCGGGACGTTCCGTGACCTCCCGCATGACGAGTACCGGTTTGCCCAGCAAGGGTGCCTCTTCCTGGATACCACCGGAATCGGTGATGATCAGGTACGCCTTGCTCATCAGGAAAATGAACTGCAGGTACTCCATTGGCGCGATCAGATGAACATTGGGAACCCCATCCAGCAACCGGTGCACCGGCCCCATGACATTCGGATTCGGATGCACCGGATAGATGATCTGGACGTCCTGCTCCGCCGCCAGCCGGCGCAACGCCTGACAGATATCTTCGATGCCGCCGCCGAAGTTCTCGCGACGGTGGCCAGTCACCAGCACGATACGTCGCGAGTGATCCTCCAGCCAGGGCATCCCCTGCCCCAGCTCGGCTTCGAGTGATGCGTTCGAGGCAATTCGGCCAACAATGTCCTGTAACGCATCAATCACCGTGTTACCGGTCACCCAGATGGCACTGCCTGAAACGCCTTCCCGCTCAAGGCTCATCCGGGCAGCTTGGGTCGGTGCGAAGTGCAGATTGGCAAGCTGCCCGGCAAGGCACCTGTTCATTTCCTCTGGCCAAGGCGCCAGAAGGTTGCCTGTCCGCAACCAGGCCTCGACATGTCCGACCGGGATTTTCTTGTAGAAACATGCCAGCGCGGCAGCAAAGGTGGTGGTGTCGCCATGAACCAGAACCAGATCCGGACGTACCCTTTCGAGCACATCGCCAACCCCTTCAAGAACCGCTGAAGTCAGGACGATCAGGGTCTGGTTCGGTCGCATCACGTCAAGGTCGTAGTCCGGACGAATGGCAAAAAGTTGCAAGACCTGATCCAGCATTTGGCGATGCTGGGCGGATACACAGACACGAACCTCGAAACCTGGCGTGCTGCGGAGACGCTTTATGACTGGAGCCATTTTGATGGCTTCTGGGCGAGTTCCGAAGATCACCAATATCGATCTATATTGCTGAGTCATGGAACCCTCTTTCATCCAAGTTCGATGCACTTGTCAGGGCCGCCTGGAATTCGGATCGCACGATGGGTGCATCATGCCGTTGGGCGGCGGTGGCACGCGCGCGTCCGGAAAGACCGACTCGCAATGACGTATCCGTGGAGAGTTTCCTGAACGCCCGCTTCAACTGCTCGAAGTCGCGTGCGGTCACCACCAGCCCCCAACCGGCAGTAGCGGCATAGGATATCTGGGCAACCTCCTCCGGACCGTAGGCCAGAATGGGCGTACCCACCGTAAGATATGCCGGTATCTTGGTGGGCATGGAATAACGGATGAATTCGATCGTGTAAGGATCGAAATTAACCGGCAGCACGAGAATATCAACCGCCTGCAGGGTTGCGAAAAATGCCTCGTCTTCGGGAATCGTGTCATGCAAGGAAACTGCCGTCCCGACGAGCAATTGCTGCCGGTATTGGTCGGCAAGATGTGACGGGCTATAGATTTCGAGCCGGATCTGAAAGCCCTCGTCGCTGAGCGCCTGGATCGCCCTGCCGCAATCGATGAGACTGTCCAGTTGTGCAAAAGGCAACACCGACCCGATGTAGGCAACGCGTACCGGAGACCCCACCACCCGGGGATCCTTTTCGAACCGCTGCCACAATCCAATATCGATCGTATTCTGGAATGCCAAGAAAGGGTGCCCATACCGACGCCGATATGCCTCAGCCATGTCTTCGCAGATGGCAAAACGGGCTGCGGAAGCGTCCATCAGATGCCGAATCAGCCGTTCCTTCTTTCCCCTTTGCCAGGGAGAAAGGAGGCCACCGCGATAGACCACGGATGCCCAGTCGTCCATGATGTGAACCACCAGCGGCAACCGAAAGCGGACCCGCAGCCGCTCAGCCAGTTCCATCATCGCATTCGACCCCAGAATCGTGTAAAGCACTGTGGGGTGAAACACCTCGGTCCATTGTTCGAGTTCGGGCGTAAGGCAGGTTTCCTCGGGAATGCCATCACCGAAGACCCACGTCTTGACGGTCTTCAGCAATGACAGCACCCAGCCACGGAATCCTGATCGGCCAGGACTGGCAGCAATCGTGCCGGCAGGTTTGCCGACTGGAATGTGTCGCAACCATCCCCAGCGATGGATTTCCCGTTCCGTCAGACGGAAATACTGGTTGCATACGTCATGGTTCACCGGCACAGGATCGTTATGGATCGTTGCAATGGCCTCAATGGGCCAGCCGGCAAACAAGTTGCTGAACGTGATGCCACCGCCAGTCACCTTATTGAAGGCGGCCGGGGTAAGGAAGAGGACACGGACCGAATGGTTCTTCAAACTGTCGCAGTCCCTCGCTCGAAGAAATCACCGTGACGCCAAGCCAAGCTACAGGTCATCTGGACGGTGAGAGATCAAATGAAACAAGATTCCGTCGCCGCCGCAACGTCGCGAGCAAATGACCGACCACACCGCCAGGCAGTTTCCTTCTGTCTAGCAAACCATCCTTGAAATCCCCACTGATTTCCCTGATCCGCAAGTACGCCCGACGCAGTTCGGAAAGATAAGGCCCATAGATGGCGGTACGAAGATTATCGGGAATGCGGCGATCACCGATATAGAGCGCGGCATTGCCATCGTCGAACAACTGAAGACCCTGGAAGTGGTACAGTAGGAGGGGCATATCGTCCACCCGAACCAGCCCGTCTGCGACGGTGACCTGATAGCCCTCGATGTTCCAAGGTGCCGCATTGAGCCCTTTGTGACTGGATGATTCACCCTGCGGGGTATGCTGCCCGAACTCGTCCAGGTACTTCTGATCGGCATAACCTGCTTCAGTGGGCGTTGAACTGCAACTGGCGAGGCACTGATCCTGCCACCAAGAGATGACCTGCTGCCCTATCGCGGAACGTCGGCCGGCAACGTATCCAGCGTTATGCTTGCCGGCCTGCTGCTCGAATCGGCTGAATGCGCTGTGGAACCGATGCGGAGTCAGCAGGTAGTGCACCGCCGGTCCCGGCAGCGCCGCGTCAGGATCCGAAAAGAACATCATGTCGGTATCGACGTAGATCACCCATTCCGCATCCGGCAATCGCTGCATCACATGCAAGATCGCGACCGGCTTGCACGTCCAGCAATACTCACCCTGGCTGCGATGGGGGCGAACCTGCATCAGTTCCGGAGTGGCGAAATCTTCATGGCGAACGACGAGCGAACGCTCGAGCTGTAGCATGTCCAGCAGGTCGGCTGAGCGATCATCAATGCAGATAAAGGCAAGGCGGGAGGTGCGATTAGCCTTCATCAACGAGGAATGGAGTGCAAGCGCCCGTGCTAGGTAGTTGCAATCAAAGATCGTGCAATAGACCGAACTCGTGTTGTCAGACAGCATCGCAGTCCAATTCTCGCCTCAGACGGCGCCCAAGTTCAACGGAAAACTCCTCGATCCGCTCGCGGCCACAGTGCAACCCAAGCAATGACCCCAATCGCGCCGTATCAAGCTGAAACTCATCCTTCTCGACCGTGCTCTCGGCAATCAGCCGGCCTGCCCCAAACCCTCTGATGAGCCACAGGGCAATCCTGCCAATCTCGACCGATACTCCCGCGCCGACGTTGATGATGCCCGATGGCCTCTTCAGCGCCACCTCACGCAGCACCTCACAGAAGAAATCGACTGGTACAGCGTCGCGTCGCACAAATGGACTCACGGTAAGGTGAATGTCCCCGGAATCGGCAAGTTGATTGAGGAGGTAGGCGCCAAACCGCTTCCTTCCCGCCTGCCTCTCATAGCCAAAGACATTGCCGGGACGTAGTATCGTCAGCCGGTCGCCCAGCACCTTGTCCAGGTCCGCTTCCATTCGAAGCTTGTTCCGGCCGTAGGTGTCCGATCCAGTAGCGTGCGCGTCTTCCCTCGCCCCCCACTGGATTGCCTCCTGGTAGACCTTGCGCGAACTGACCATTACGTAATGTGCGCCAGTATCGACGGCCGCACACGCAAGCCGCGCGTTAACGTCGAGCGATGAAACGTAGTCCTGTTCGTACAAAGCAGGCGAGAAGGAAAAGTTTACGACACAGGTGGCATCCCTCAGCACCCGTGCGTTCACGACCTCCGCATGACCGATGGCACGCACAGGCAGCCCATGGCTTCGCGCCAGGAACTCCCTGGCTAGAAAGCTATTTTTGCCGACGACCAGAATCAAGTAGACAGTTCCCGGTAGCGATTCGAAATGTGCTCAACAAGACGCATATGCCGCAGTGTCAGCCTGGCTTCCGATAGACAAACGTAATGGAATGCCCCGGTGGCCTCATCGACTTGTCGCGCAGCGCGGGTAACAGCAGTCTTGCCAGCATTGACGCAAGCCGTATGCGCAACCGATAGCCGATGGACAGATCAGTCAGCGGCATCAACCGGCGGTAGGCCCCGGACAAGCCAAGCAGAAAGACGGTCTCGGCGTAGTTCTGCACATGTTCATCTGCCAACAGCTCGTGCTGCTGATCCACCACCTGCAGATTGAAGCAATTCCCGAGGCTGACAAGCGCACGTGTCGACCAGCGCGTAACGTGGTGCGGCGGCATATTGAGGATGTTGTTCAGGCTATACGCAAGAAACGAATCCGCGCTGGGAACCGAGAGGATCAGGAGGCCGCCAGGGCGAAGGCAGCGCAAGCTGTCGCTCAGAAATGATCTGACATTCGGAACATGTTCTAGCACCTGGAAGAAACACACAACATCGTGCGATGCAGCGGTTCGATTGGCATATTCGGTGATGGATTCCCGAAACACCGTCAATCCGTTCACCCGCGCCGTCGAAACGGAGGCTTCTGTGTACTCAAGCCCGACATACTCGCGACAGGCAATGTGCCTCGCAAAGGCTCCCTTGCCACAACCGATTTCCAGCACCGAGTCCAAGCCGCCAATGAACTGACTTGCAAAGGAGAACTCCGATTTCTCACTGGGATAGTACCAATGGTGCTTCTGCAGTTGCTCGTAGAAGGCGGGGGATCCTGGTAGTTCGGGTAGAAAAAACTGGCAGTCGCAATCACGACATAGCTGCAAGGCGAGTTCTGGGCAACCGGAAAACTCTGAAGAAACATCGATCCCGCTGATCGAATAAATCCTGCGCAAGTCTGATACCTGCACTGTTCGCGTGCTTACAATATTCCTAGAACCACAAAGCGGGCAGCGATCCCTCGCCCTAGTTACGTTAGCATGTGCTGGCGCCGTCATCAGATTATGCTCTCTATACTCAGAAAAGCGCCTAAATCCGTCTCCGGAATGTGCAGGCGCGGGCTCGACAGTCTCCCTAAAACCTTATCTTCTTTCATGCCACCTTGCTCGTCAATGTTCGGACTTAAATTCCGCTGGTGTATCAGCCAGCAAATCGGAATCCTGGGAATCTACTGCCCATGCCACAAATTGCGCGATATCCTCAGATTTAGGCCATCTGGCCAACAATTTTCCATTGAGCTCAACGCCTGGCGCCAAAACTGCCATACCAAGATCTCGTGCATGGTAGTTCATCTGGAACACCCGCATGGGATAGGGCCGTAGAAAGAATGCGCCATAGGCGTACTGTCTTGCCATTCGCACCCCCGCCACATCCAGTGGCGGCATTTCATGAAGGCGAGCAAGCACCCCTTGGTAAGCCTCTCGCGTAGCGGGATCTATGGTGAAGCCATGCCCGGAATAGCGACCGCTACCCGCTGTTACAACCGGCACACCAAAGCAAGGCAACTCCATGCCCACCGTACCCCGCACTGTCAGGCCATAGTCGATCGCCTGGTACAACGCGTATGTGTTGATCTCAGTATCCGCCGGCAGGATTTTGACATGTGGGGGTAGTTCGCCAAATTCTTTCATCAGTACGCTTGCTTCTATCTGTTCCATCGGCACACCATCCATTTGCGATCGCCAGACATTGACCGGATGAACCTTGATGATCCAGTCCAGTTCGGCATTTTCAATCGCTGCGCGCACCGTCCCCACCAGCCACTGCTCATAGTCAGGATAAAGGCTGTCACCATAGAAAAAAGTAGCATCGTAGAGTAT
>Ga0169931_10008241_pt1 | contig 15247 bp, 7 predicted proteins | sample Kivu_15m_20L_FD_129675 | JGI IMG/M metagenome (GOLD analysis project Ga0169931, IMG submission 129675) | Freshwater microbial communities from Lake Kivu, Western Province, Rwanda to study Microbial Dark Matter (Phase II) - Kivu_15m_20L... | ecosystem: Environmental > Aquatic > Freshwater > Lake ... | reverse complement strand
CTACGCAAAAGCATTGGCTCCCATTGAGGCCGAATGGCCGGAACTCACAACGGAGGGAGAATCCTCGGTTGAGGAAGTCAGTACAGAGAGCAAGGGTCGTTTGGACGCAGAACGCTCTGATCGATGGAAGCGGATCATCCGGGATTCTCTTCAGCGTCCCGAACGTTCGGAACTGTTTCGTTTGGTGAGGAGCTGCGATCAAGAAGGTGCGGGACAGGTCGTGATCAAGGCTTTTCATGAGGCTCAAGTGACTCACGCAAACAGTCAGTTTGGTCCAAACGATGCTTCCGTGATGCGATTAAATTCGAGGAGTTGGGCCTCTCTTGCGCTCTCTTCGAGCGCTACCGTGTTTGATATTCAGAATGAGCGTTCGATCCAGGATCCTTATGTGATGGCTCAGCGAACACTCGATCGAGCGGTTCGCCGCGCACTGTCGGCAGGAGGGGAGTTTGGACGTCCTGAATCCGTGATCGGATTCTCGGCGAGCTGGGCATGGCCAGACCCGCGCTCCTCGCAGCGAGTCGCTGGCGCTCTTGCGCGAGCAGGGATGGGCTTGAGGGATGCAGCGGAAGCATTAGGTCTGCCTCAGCTGTCGGGGGCTCAACGTTGGTGGGAGGGAACCGGGGGCGCGACATCTGGCCCTGCTCTCCTCTCTTTGAATTTAATTTCTCGGGTTCGAGACGCGCGCTTCGCGCGCTCTGCAGAGGCCAAAGTGACTGGGGATTTGATCTACTTGCTGGGTTCGGCCAATCTCGTTCCTCAGGGTGTGCAACCAGGAGCCATTCCTGATTGGGATCTCGCTCGTCGGATTTACTCCTGGATGGGGGGAGAGACCTCTGAGCATGTCCTCAAGCTACGCGCAGTTCGAGAAGTGGGGGAGGGTGGGGTCTGTAGCGCATTGATCGAGAGTTTGATTGCGCGGGGATTGGGCGCTCTGGTTCACCTTCCTAAAGATGCAGATCCTGAGACTTATTGCATCGGCGAGGGCTATCATCATTTTGTAGTGATGTGTTCGGAGTCCGAGTCGATGGCGCTCGAGGAGAGTTGGAGCACCAATGATCTTCCCTTTAGTCGATTAGGAAGTGTGAATACTTCAGGAAAACTGGAAGTGAAGCAGGGCATGAATACTTGGCTGAAAGTAGATGTCAGTGAGTTTCGGGGGGGTTACTCTCGGACTGAGCAGCAGGAGGCCACATGAGTCAGCAAAAACCTAAGGTTCTGATTCTTACGGGAGATGGCCTGACTGGCGAACACGAATTGGCAGAAGCGTTCTCGATGGCGGGATTTGAACCCCACCTTCGTCCGGTCAATGATCTCGTTGCAGCCCATTTTGGGATGGATCGTTTGGTGGGCGAGTATCAGGCACTCGGAATTCCTGGGGGATCGTCCTTTGGAGACTTCATCGCGAGTGGTCGAATCCTCGCTCTCAAAATGGAGATGGGGTTGGGTTGGGATCTCAATCGATTTGCGGAGCGCGGTGGGATGGTGCTTGGAGTCGGTAATGGATTTCAGGTTCTGCTGGCTTTGGAGGTTTTTGGAAAAGATCTCTCTTTCTCAGAGAACTTGAGCGGGAGGAGTGCTCATCAGTGGTTGAAGGTACACCCCCAAGGTGGAAGGTCCCCTTGGTTGAGAGGTGCGGGAACCTTGGAGCTTCCTGTTCGTCATCGAACAGGTCGGATTGTTTTTGCCGCAAATCGTCGCGTTGAAATCTTAACGAAGATGGAACGTCAGGGGATGATGTGCCTGCGGTATGAAAACGACCCTTCAGGAAGTGAAAATGCGATTGCTGGCCTTTGTGATCCTACAGGCAGGATCCTCGGCATGATGCCCCATCCTGAGCTATTTACTCGATGGACCTCTTATCCCGAGTGGACTCTTTCGCCGGGACGAGCCAGCTCTCCTGGTCAGGGCTTGTTACTTTTTGAAAATGCTTATCATGAAGTGGCGAGAGGCCTCTCATGAGTTGGATGGGCGTTGCCCACAAACTTAAGGGGCTTCGCCCGTCCGCCTGTGTTTGTGTTTTGCCAGGTCTCAATCGAGAGGAAGTGAAGGACCTTCTTCTGCAAGAAGCGGGAGGATGGTTTGGGAATGGTGTCCTGACTCTGGAGGACCTTGCTCAGAGGATTCTGGAACGTCTGTGTCCGATACTCCAACAGGCTGGAATCGCAGAAATTCAAGTTCCTGAATCGTTGGCAGGGCCCTCTACTCGTCGTGAGCTATTGAAACTGATCCTTCGGAATACAGTCATCATGGAGCCTCTCTCCGAGGTGCGCCGCATGAAGCGGCAGAGTGGTTTTGTTGAGCGATTGGATCGCGCTCTTCAATCGGCGCGCATGAGTTTTGCTCATGACGAAGAGCGAGAGATTCAGGATCGAATCTTGATGGAGAAAGCTACCGGAGGATCGCTTCGTCCCCTGGCATTGGAGATGCAGCGAATCACTTTAGCTTATGAAGTGATGCTGCAGGCTCATCATTGGGTAGATTTGCCCTTACTGGTTCGGCAAGCGACAGACGGTTTGCGACTCGCTTTGCTCCATTGGGGATCGGAGTTTGTGGCCCAGCAGCTTGCACTTCCCCGCGAGATCGTAGTGCTGGCAGGAGCGGGCAGACGGATCGAAGCGCGAGAACAAGCATTTTGGGATGAACTCTCTCGTGTCGGAGATTTTGAGTGGGTTCGCATGGATCCGCTCGATCAGTTAAGTGATGTTTCGACTGGAGAGTCGGAATCGGTGAGAGGGTTTCGCTGGGAAATGTGGCACACGCTTGAGGATGCCACCGAAGCTTTGGCTGACGAATTAGAGAACCTGCGCGCAAGCGGAGCTCGGCTTGATTCGGTTGCAGTCGTATTTCCCGATCAACCGGATCAACGTCGAACGTTAACGAGGGTCTTTCGAGAGCGAGGGTTACCTTTGGCCGAACCCCGAGATCCTACTGCTCCATTGATGGACGAGCGATTCAAGTCCCTGCTCCTGAGTCTGGCCTTGGTTTCGGGGCGTTATGAGCGAGAAACGGCCATCGCTTACTTGAGAGCTCGAAAAAGGTGGGAGCCCGGGTTCTCCGACTGGACTCGAGTGATTCAGGAACGTGGGATTCAACAAGGACTGGGCTCTTATCACGGAGAGGAGCTCGCTCCGGTAGCGCAGGAGTTCGCTCGGCTAGAAGCGCTTTTTGGGGCTCGTTTGACGGTGAGTGAGTTTCGCTCGCGGTGGGATGAAGAAGTAGCACGACTTCTCGGATCGGATCTCGAGGCACTCTGGGTGAAAACCGTCTCCGAGAGCATTACCGAAAAAATGGAAAAAGAGTTTCTTCAAGTTCGTGAGCTAAAACGAAAGGCTCCGGTTCGGTTTTGGTGGGAGGCTTTTCGAGAGCGCTTAGAGGAAGCAGCTCCACCGCCATCAGCTCTCCGGCCTCGTGATGGTGTGATGCTCTATCGAGTCGGACAATGGCCATCCCGTAAGTTTGATGAAGTTTTTGTTTTGGGTTTGGACGACCGAGCGTTGGATGGTTCAGGTAGTGGGGATTACTGGCGAAGTGAGCGCGAGCGCGAACTACTGGGTGGAGAGTTCCAGATCAAGAGTCCTGCCTGGGTGAGGGAAGAACGCAAAGGGTTATTCAACGCGTGGCAAAAAGCTTCGCGCGCGCGTCCTCTTTGTATCCTCGATTCACAGTTTAACTGGAAAGGCTCGGAGCGAGCGTCACTGTTGTCCCTACTCCGTGAGCAAGGATGGGTCGATGCAACGGCGGAGTTGAAGCCTATTCTAAAAGGGGCTCATTCCAGGTGGAAAAAGGCGTTTGGACCAGCTCGTCGGGTCGAGAACGGTTCTGTCGAACTGGGGCCTCCTCAAAGGAAGGGGAGCGAGCCGGATTCTGAATATCACTTGGGTGTTTCTGCAATCGAGGCCTATAGTCGGTGCCCTTGGGTTGGGGTTGCGCAGGCCCGTTGGAAACTTCGAGATCTGCGGATCGCCTCCCCTGAGATGTGGGCTGAGGTTCGAGGTAATGTTCTTCAGGAAGCGATCAATGCGATTCTTCGTCATTATCAAGCCAGTGGCTCATTGAGTCTCTCGGCACAGGATGCACTCGAGTTGGCATGGAAGAAGTGGGTTCCTCATGGCCTGATTCGCAGTCCTCGATTTATCGAGCAAAGCAAGCGGGAGATGCTTCCTGTGATCGATCGCTTTATTGAGGTGGAGCGGGAAGAGCGAGCGCGGACTAATCTCAAGATCGAGGCATTAGATGATCGGAGTTTGACCTATCGGAGTGGATCGGTGGTCTTGAAGGGACGACCTGATCAAATCGAGGTCACGGAGGAAGGCGCTTGGTTTATCAAAGATTACAAAGCCAGTAGTGCGTCATCTCTTCCCACTGCGTCTGATATGCTGAATCTCGGATATCGATTGCAGTTGCCGATTTATGCATTGGCGGCACTTCAGAACGGTGCAGAGGAAGTGCGAGGAATTCAGTTCATTGCACTCGATGCCAAAGGTGAACGGACTCGTGGGGTATTCTTTAAGAAATTCAACGGAACTGAGTCGGGGACCTTAACAGCACATGGTCCGCGTGTCGCAAGTGTATTGGCGAATGAGCCCGTTGAAGTCTGGAGTCAGGCTCAAGAACAGGTCGAGATTGCAGTAGGGGGGTATATTCGGGGTCGCGTGATCGCTTCGCCTAAGAAATCGACCGAATGCTATCAATGTCGTTTTCAGATGGTCTGTCGTAAGCCCAGGCATGTGGAGGAGAGCCACTCGTCCACAGATGCAAAGGAAGAGGAGACGGCGTCAGGATGAGTTCGAGTGCAAAGCTCACAAGCTACGAGGATCTCTCGCGAGCGCAACAAGAGGTGGTTTCGGTTTGGGGGCAGGGGCTGGCAGTGCTAGCAGGCGCGGGCTCTGGCAAAACAACTACCCTGACGATCAAGTGCGAGCAGCTGCTGGATCGGCAACCGGAGGCTCGGTTTTGTGCAGTTTCTTTTACCGAAAAGTCAGCATCCGATCTCAAACTCAAACTCGAAACTCGATTGGCTCATCGCCAAAAAAAGCTTCGAGGCGAGGGAGGCGTACTCAGTGGGCATTGGGTGATGACGATACACGGGCTGTGTGGGGCGATTGTTCGCGAGTTTCCGGCACAAGCGGGAATCGATGGATACGAGCCGATATTGTCGGAGTCACAGGCCAAAGCACTCTGGGAACGGGCACTTGAGAAGCTTTGGCGTGAGGATGTGCCTGCAGATGTCCGCGAGGCCATGGATCAGCTCTTAGGTCGCATGAAGCGATCTGCGCTCCACGGACTCATCTCTCGAGTCAAGTCCTTACGGAACCAAGGTGCGCTTGGAGCGTTGCAAGGTCACCGTGACGAACCACAATGGGCCGATTCGATTGCTCTGGGAGTCGTCGCGGAACGCGCCATTCATTACTACGAGACGATGAAGTCACGCCGGGGTGCTTTAGATTTTGATGATCTCGAACGTCTTGCAGATCGCGTCTTATCTGACGAGCAAGCGCGTTCTATCCTGCAATCCCGGTTTGATTTCATCATGGTAGATGAGTTTCAGGATACTTCCCCCCTCCAGGGGAGGATTGTGTGGAATCTTGCTCGACCCGATCAAAGTAACTTGTGTGTGATCGGTGATCCTAAGCAATCGATTTATCGCTTTCGTGATGCTGACGTTTCTGTTTTTGAGGAGTTCTGTGCTCAGCTCCCTCAACAAAAAACTTTGGGCGAGAACTACCGTTCACGGCCTGAGATTATTCATTTTACGAATCAAGTTTGTGAGCCGATTTTTGCAGCGTCGCACCAAACTTACGTTCCTTTAGATCCTCGAAAGCCCCCTTTAGAAAGTGATACTACGGGTGTTTTGCTTTTACGCTTAGAGGATCCGCGAGGCTTGGCCACTTGGCTCAAAAAAGAGGAACAAGAGAGGGGGCTTTCGCTTGAAAAGTTTGTGGTGCTTCTTCGTAAAGTCCGAAGCTCTAAGGCCGCTAGGTGGTTAGATGCTCTCACCCTTCAGGGGATTCCGTTGGCGATCGGAAGTGGTGGTCGCTTCTGGGATGATCCGCGTGTTTCGGAGTTAGTTCATTTTTTAAAGTGGTGGAACAATCCGGGGAACCGCCTTTCGGCAGCCGCTTTTTTGCGTGCTCCTTGGGTGGAGGCAGCACTCTCGCTTCATGAGCAAGAGTTGGACCATTGGCTTCAAGATGAAGTACCAACGAATCTTTGGCAGCGTTTCTGGTCCAAACAGAGCTCACCCCTCGTGCAAGCTCTCCGGCCCTATTGTGAGGGAGTTTTGGGAGTCACTCCAGGAGAGTTGCTTCTTCAGCTTTTGATCTCGGACGAAGTGGAGCAAGAGATTGGGATCTCAGTACTTGGCTTGTGGCATCGGGCCCAAGAGCTCTCACACGAGGGAAGGTCTTTTCATGAAGTCGTCGAAGAGCTTAGCCGCGGAATGGAGGAGTCTCCGCGCGAAAGTGAAATCCCTCCGCCCCAAACAGAAGGTCAATTGCGGGTACTAACAGTCCATGCCTCAAAGGGGCTTGAGTTTGAGCAAGTGTTGCTTCTGGATTTTGATCCCAAAGCAGAGCGAGCTCCCACTAAGCCGGCCCTTTTTTGGGACCGTAAGAAAGGAGTGTTTCTTCCTCCTGCGACTCCTTCGGGGGTGAGTAAGAAGCTCACATCGGCTGATCCGGAACTGGAGTGGAAGACCCAGGAGTTGGCAGCTGAGCTCGCCGAAGTCAAACGCGTCTTCTATGTGGCGTTGACTCGAGCTCAGGAGCGTCTCATTTGTGTTTTTCCGGGAGAGGATCCTGCTCCCAAGGAGTCTTCCGCGCGTTCGCGCAAAGTCCCGACTTCTGTTGCGTTGAAGGATGATTGGCGAGGTTGGATTTTGGAGTTTGGCCGCTCGGAGAGTCCGGGTAAGTGGGTCCGCGAAGAGATCTGGAAAACTTCAGGTGATTTGGGTTTGGGATCGGGTCTGGTTTCTTCTTCTTCTTCGTTACTCAGGATCACGCGCGGATCCGCTCGGATGACACCCGAAGTCCCGCACTACCGGCCACGTCACAGTGTCACGGAGTGGATGACCTTGTTGCGGTGCCCTCGTCAGTATGACTGGACTTACATTCGTCCTCGATTAGGGGATCCGATGACGGCGGGATCCTTTGAGTCTGAGGCCATGGATGGGGAGGGGATCTCGGGCGTTCGTTCTTCTCTCAGTGCAGCGGAAATCGGAACGCGGGTCCATCGCGCACTTGAGATCCAAGATTTTGATGACCTTCATCGCTTAGAGAAAGAAGTGGGTGAGCGGGTTTTTCGGGCTGAACCGGTCCAGGAATGGGCAAGGAATTCTGCTCTAATGAGTCATCCCCAAGAGCAAAGCTGGAAAGAGTTAATGTTTGAGCTTGTTGTGCAAGCTTCGCCTCAGCAAGAGCGAGATCTTTTGGTGGGAACGCTGGATCGACTCATCCAGTTAGAGAGTTTGGATCAATGGCAAGCGCTCCGACAGGAGTGTGAGCACTATGGGGGAGATGCGTCGCTTTGGGGTGAGGCGCCTTCTGAGTTTCCGGTTTTTATGATTCTCGATTTTAAGGTTCTGCGTCGCTCAAAAAAACCAGATGCTCTCAAGAAAACTTACGCAGATCAGTTGCGTTTGTACTCCTGGGCCCTTTCTCGAATGGAACCACTTGCGATGAATCGGATTCGGGCAGCTTTGGTCGTCTTGAGTCCCGATCAAGGAGTGGAGTGGGTTCCCTTGTCATTGGACTCCTGCTCACCATTGGAGGAGTGGGTTCAAGGGATTTTGAATCAATCCCATCAAGTGGTCCAAGCCAACGGTCGGCCGCGAGTGTCAGAGAGTTGTCGGCAGTGTGAGTTCCGTGTTTCCTGTCAAAGATCCGGCAGTGAAGAGTGAGATCAGGTTTTTTCCGACGGAATACCGAGAGCCAGGAGTAAAAAAAAATTGGCGGCTCCCTTCTCTCCCTCTAAACTGGAGGAGAAGAACAATGGTTTGTTTTTGCTCGGTTTTTTGAATCCGAAATGAAGCCCATGGAAGGAGCTTTGAGAAATGTCGGGAACCAACTTGGGAGGGGGAGCTCTCTCTGATGCCGAATCTACGGTGGCTCTTTCGGAAAAAAGAGTGACCTGGTTGTTTCGATTGAGTGCGATTGGGTTTGCCTCCATTTGGATGTGCTTGATCGCACTGAGTTGGGCTAATGCAGCTGAGGAGGTCGATCCCGAGTATCGCTTCTCTTGGCTTGACCCCGACAAGAAAGTATATGTTCTTCAAAATCGTAAATTCGAAAAAGCGGGACACTTACTCATCAGCGCTCTGGGCGGATCGGTTCATGCGGATCCTTATCGGACTGCCTATAGCTTAGATCCTCGCGTTGCTTTTTATTTTACCGAAGCGCTTGGAATCGAGGCATTTGGTCAGTGGTCTTTTAATTCGACCAACAACGCTTTTTCGGCTTTGATTCAGTCTTCCTCGACTGCACTTCCCATCGTGAGAGAGAGTCGCTCACAAATGGGGGGACTCCTCTCTTGGGTTCCCTGGTATGCAAAGATTAATTTTTTTAACCAGATTCTTTATTTTGACTGGTACCTCAACGCAGGCCTGGGGTTGATTCAGACTGCGATCGATGTTCGAGAGAGCAAGAATGATCTCATTGATTACGTCAATGAAAGTCGGCTGGGATACTTTCTAGGAACCGGCCACTATTATCATCTCAATCAGTGGCTCGGAGTGCGACTCGACTATACGGTCGGTTTCTTTCGGGCTCCGATCTTGGGGAATGCCGGTGACCCGACTTGGTTTTCGCACTCGACTTTCTCGGCAGGCCTGGGGGTGAAGCTTTGAAAAAATGCCAGGCTCGTTGGATGAGATGGACTGGAGTTGGAGTTTGCTTTTTTGTCTCAACTTTGGCGCGGGCCGAAGAAGGGTCAGTGTCTCCTGAACGCGCTCTTCGGGTCTCACAGGATCTTTATCAATCGGGCCAGTACTTTACTTCAGCTCGATATGCTTTTTTGGCGAGTCAATCCAGCTCCTTAGAGCCTCGAGCCAACGCGCAAATCACCCTCAGTTTAGTGAAGGCGCGTTTGCACCAGTCCGCGTCTTACTTTTTTGTTCGCACACTCGAGTCGGGAGATCGTCCCTCGATCCGCCGAGTGTTGACTGTTACTCAAGAGTTAATGGGTCGTGTGGGTGCGGATCTTTTGCGAAGTTATTTAGTCAAGCACACCACAGGGGCTGATTTTCCTCCCGAGGCAAAGAATGCCTATCTGTTTTCGATGGCTAAAGAGGCCTTGCTTCGCGGCGAAGAAACCCAAGTTTCAAGCTATACCTCCTCCATGAGTGCTCGCTCGGAATTTTGGCCATATGCGCTTCAGATTCGGGCTTCAGCTCATGCGATCCAGGGTAAGCGTATCGAAGCGCTTGCCGATTTTCGTGCCTGTGCAAAAGAGTCTCTCAACTTAATCTCTCGATTCGAGAGTGACCCAGATCTTGAGGTTCGCGAAAAAAACCACTCCATCGCTGAGGCCCGTGATCTCTCTGCTCGCTGTCAAGCAGGCGTGGCTCGTGTTCTTTATGAGCAGGAGAAGTTTCAGGAGGCCGATATTGAGTATGACCGGATCGACAAAAGAATGATGGTGTGGCCAGACATTCTCATCGAACAGGCTTGGAATGCGTACTCCCGGAACGAGTACAATCGCTCGCTGGGTAAGTTAGTGACTTACAAAAGTCCGGCTCTCCGATTTGTTTATAATCCAGAGATCGACATTCTTCGCGCGCAATCCTATCTCGCTCTTTGCTTGTATGAAGACTCCTCTCAAGTGCTGGATGAATTTGCAAAAAAGTACGAAAAACTAGGCAAAGAGATCAAAACTTGGGTTGAATCCAATGCGGCGGATCTCTCCTCGTTTTATGACCTTGGAAAATCTGCATTCGAAAACTCTCTTTCCTCCGCGAAGCCCATTCACCAAGTGGCCAATCGTTTTGTACGAAGTCCGTATTTTAGACAGTTAGTGAACGCCGAGGAGTCTGTTCTACGGGAGGCGCAAGCAGTATCGCGATTCTCTGGGGTGGCGATTCGAGTGCCACTCAAGCGTGGAGCTCCTCCTGTGGGTGGTTTTCCCGGGTTTTTGGAACGCGTACTGACTTGGAGAACTTGGTCTGTGATTTCCTTGGGCGGGGCCTTTGTGAAGAATAGCCTGATCGATCATCACGCCGAGTTAGTTAATCAATTGGAGCGGGCCTCCTTTATACGACTGGATCTTCTCGGTCGTCAGAAAGCACAGCTTCAAAAAGCGATTGGTCAAGTTCCTTTGCTTACTGATGATCTCGGACGTGTGCGGGGTGATCAGCGTCCTCGGCGTCGGGATAACCAGTATTACTGGGGTTTTAATGGCGAGTTTTGGAACGATGAGATCGGAGATTACGTCTTTGGCTTGGAGAGCCGATGTGAGTTGAACGGTCTGGAAGAAGGAAAGAAGGGGCGCTCATGAAAAAGTCTTCTTCTTTGGTATCCGTACGAACCGCGCTGCTCTTGCTCCTCCCCCAAGCTCAGCTCGGTGCTATCAGGGAGAACTCAGCACAACTTTGGATTGAAGTGAGCTGGGGGGTTCCTCAGGCAGAGGCAGCGGTTGGGTCTTATTCTGACAAAGAAATAGCCAAGGTCGAGTCCCCGCAGGAAAAGCAGATCCGGGTGACTCGAGAGGCGGAACTTCAGGAGTTAAAAAAGCTCCTCGCTCTTCGACTTCCCTCACAGCGCCGTGCTGATCTTTATTTGAGGCAAGCGGAGCTTTATTTCGAAGCCTATCGCCAGGAGTTTATTCTAGAGGGGCGGGTTAACGAGCAAAAAGTGGCTCGAGGGACCGGGGCCCGATTACTGACGGGACGCTCACGAGGGTACTTGAATCGCGGGATTCAGGCCGCGGAACAGATTCTCAAATTAGGAATCCCGACATCCAATCAAGATCGACTCTACTTCATGTTGGGATATCACCTTGAGGAGGTCGGCAAGCGGAAGGAATCCCAGCGGTATTATCAACGCTTAGTACAGGAGTTTCCGAAGAGTTCGTTTTCGGGTGAGGCTTTTCGTGAGCTCGGCGAGACCGCTTTTGAGGCTCGTGATTTTTCGACGGCTCAGCAGTATTTCGAAAAAGCGCTTCCGGTCCTCCGTTCAAAAGCAGCTCAGGATCCTCAGGCCGGGCTAGCGGTGGCACGGGTTCTTCATAAGCTGGGATGGACTCAGTACCGCAAAAAACGCACGGATCAGGCGATTCAGAATCTTCAGCAGTCGGTCACTCAGGCGATGACCCTTGGAGAGGGGGCCTCCGGGGTCAAAGAGGAAGTCCTTCGGGATCTTGCACTCTTTATGACCGAAGCAGGACGCGTGGACGACGCGCTGGTGTATTTTCAAAAAGCAGCGGGTGGGGAGCGCGCTTACCCACGCCTGCTTGAGAAACTCGCGAAGCAGTATGAGCGACAGGTCGAACCGATTCAGGCGATTCGTGTTTATGAGGCGATCATTCAGGCGAGTCCCCAGTCTGAAGAGTCAATCCGTGCGCGTGCCCGTTTGGCGGAGCTCGATCTTAAGCAGGGCGATTTTCACACTGCGATTGCTCACGTCGATCCAATTCGGGTTCCTCCAGAGCTCTTGTCGGGTGAGGTCGAAAGCGAAACCTCGATTGCTGCTCGAAACCTGAAAGCCTTGATCCGCAAGACTGCTACTGAGCAACATCAAAACGCTCGCAAAATGGAAGAAAAGCAGGGTGAGGGTAAAGGACGCGAAGCCTTTAACCGTGCTGAACGATTCTATCAGCTTTACTTGGATCGTTTTTTGGTCAGTGCGCGATCAGCAAAAGAGAGTCAAGAAATTCGGATGTATCTGGCCGAAGTGAAGAGGGAGCAGGGTAAGGCCCGTGAGGCCTCCGAGCTTTACGAAAAAATGATTCGCGCTGGCGACTCGCAGCTTTCGCGTGAGGCATCGACGCTGTGGTTGCGCGCATTAGCAGAGGGGCTTAAGGCTGAACAAAAGCGATCAGAATCGAATATTAAGTCAACTGCGCTCAAAGAAGGACGGCCGACTGCTGCAGAAGAAGAGTTTATTTCGGCATCCGAAAAAGTCTTAAAACTCCTGCCGGAGTCGCGCGAGGCTCGTGAGGGACTTCTTCAGAAGGTTCAAATTCTAGCTGATTATCGTCAGACTCAAGACCAAGCCCTTGCGGGAATAAATGACTTATTGAAGCGCTATCCTTCCAGTGTCGAGGCTCATCGCGCTGCCCGCCTTTGGATACAGATCCTTGAGGATCGTCTCCCTTCAACTGCCTCAGAACTCGAGGTGAGTGAGGAAGGAGAGGATTTGATGGAGGTCATGAATCGGCTTCGAAAAATTCCAGAGCTTTGGAGTACCGATGTAGCACAAAAAGGAGTACTCAAAGCCAAGTTTGGGCTCTTGGATGAAAAGTTTCAACTCGGGCGAGTGGCTCGAAGTGAGAAAGAATCGGACTTTCGTGCAGCGGCCGAGGGTTATGAGAGGTTTGCTCGCAATCAGAAAGTGGGCTCCGACGAAGCAGCTCAGGCTTTTTCCTCGGCCGTGGCCAGCTACCTCAAAGCAGGTGACCTCAGTCATGCAGTTGCCGCGTATCGCTTCTGGCACTCCTCGGAAGAAACAAGAAAAAGTAAGTTGTCTCGTGAGTTACTGATTCAGCATGTCGAGGGATTGTCCCTGCATGCAATGGTTCAAGGGGATGCTTCTCTCGCCTCTGAGCTGAGTACCGAACACTGGAATCGTTTTGGAAAGGGGTTGGTCTCGGAGCAAGCTCTTGCTGCGTGGGCTTCTGCCTTTAGACTGACTTGTGCTGCTCGGGATGAAGCACGAAGCGTTTCCTTGTTTGCGAGCATGCCTTTAGACCGAAAGCTCTTTGATACCCTCTGGACTCAGTATCGTCGAGAGCTTCTTCAAACAGGGGATTCGACTCAGAATAGTTATCAACAAAAACTGGGTGCGGCGATTCGAAAGCTTCCTTTGAGCAATGAGCAGAAAAATCTCATCGATCTTTGGGAGAAAGAACGAACTCGGCCTCATCATAAAACCCGAGAGCTTTCGCCAGAATTAGCGCGTGTTTCACAAGAGCTCAGTGAGCGATGGAAGACGGCGACTTCCCGAACGCCATTTAGAGGAAAGAATCTGAAAGAGGCGTTGGATCTCCGATTGACGGAGCTGGATCAAGCTCAGAAGAAGTTGGATTCCATCTCGCTCAATAGTGGAGATCTTGCGATTCAAGCGGCTCGTCTGCGAGCCGAGCGGATCCGGGTCTTATCTCAAGAGCTTCTCGTAGCTTCTCAACGGCCGGATCCGAGCTGGGGTGCTGCAACGCTGGCCTCCTTGAACCAAATCCAACAGGGCCTGGAAGGCTCGATTCAGCAGCTTTTGCGCAAAGTTTTGGATTCCGCTGATGCCAATGGGTGGATGAGTCTCGAACTCTATCCCTTGCGAATAGAAGTCGCGCCCTATGCTCCGGTTTTGCAGTTGCCGTCTCAATCGGCCTCTCAGCTTAAGCCTGAGGAGCTCCGGAGTCGACTCAAGAAGGATCTCAAGGAATCCATGTCTTGGTATGAGCTGGGCTTAGTTCATCAGGCACAGGGAAAAGCGTCCCTTGCACAATGGTACCTGGATCGTGCGCTCGCTCTTGCCCCTCAAGTGCTCCGGTTTGATCGGGCGGTCACGGCTCTTGAGCTCGCTCAGATGCGAGGGGTTCTGGCGGAGCGCGGACACTTAGAGGCATACGTCCATCTGAAGAGCTTGCCTGGGGCGGGGCAGTCCAGCGAGTTGGCGCTAGACCTGAGTATTCTGGCCTTAAGGGCAGGTTTAGTGAGCGCTGCCACTCAGAGCTTTACTCGTGTGAGCTCTGAAACAGTGGCAAACCGCTGGTCAGATGCTGTGCAGTTGGCTCTGGATGCCGCTCAGGGACGCTCTCAATCCTCCATTAGTCCGCGGTCGGATGATGTTGAGCCGAGCTGGTGGTGGATGAACTCTGCGTTTGTTCAGGTCTCGGATTGCGCAGTCTTGGAGAAGGCACTTCAGTCGGGTGCAGGGTCTGGAGTGTTCAAAAGGTTTGTGTACGCTGAGCGTCTTCAGGAGCGACTGAGAGCTCAGTTGAAATCCGCTCAGTCAAAAGGATGTGGAGAAAGCAAATGAATGAGTTCATCCGCACTCGACGTTGGATCATGTTCTTGGGGGCTCTTACGCTATCTTGGGGGACTGTACTTCTTTTTTTGAGCTACGCAGACGCTCAGAGTTCGCCAGGTTCATCGTCTCGCGTGGTGTACCCCAAGAGGACCGAGTTGGATTTTGAGGGACTTCAGATCGAGGGTGAGGTGCGCAACCCAGGAGAGTTTTATTTTCGTAGAAGGCCCGAGGAGAAGTTTGACTCGCTGGTGAAGCGAAGAACTCAGTTTCACCGCGAAATGTTGCGGGATGCAGTTTTGAGTAAGTGAGCGGAGCGGGAGGGAATTCCAAAATGAGTCAGCAAGACCCCAGCCAGAAAGAACAGCAGAAGATGAATTCACGAAGCGACACAAGCACCCCAACGAGTACTCCTGAGGGGGGCAAGACTCTTCAAACTCCCAAGAAAATCCTCTGTTTGGAGATGCTGGAGGGAAGTGCAGATTTGATCTCGGGAGCAAGGCGATCATTTCGAGTGCACAAACGTCGAGTCGTGATTGGGACAGTTCTTTCCGCAGATATTCGGCTGCTCGATCCAGAGATCGCTCCGATCCACTGTGTGATCGAACAATCGACGACTGAAGGAAGGCTAGAGATCACGGTATTTGACTTGGCCAGTGATTCAGGCACGCGAGTAAACGACCAACGGGTGGTTCTTCACTCATTGAAGCCGGGTGATGTCTTGGGTCTGGGGAGTGCTCGATTGAGGCTTAGCTTGGAGGATCCACAGCCGATCGCTCCTATTTCGGTTGAGTCGGTCGCAGTGAATAGCGGCTATGTTGCGCCGGAATCACCGCGAGGAGCCGAAGCTCGAAGTCACTCTTCGGAGGTCGGTTTCTCCAAGAAAAAACCACGAAAAGATCGATTTGCAGACCAGCTTGTCCCTGATTTTGAAGTGACTCCTTGGGTAGATGAATCGCAGGTGGAAGAGATTTTCGATTACCGAAGAACTTCCGAGCCCGCATTGGAAGTCGTTCAAAGCTGGCGTGGGACGATTCTCAATGTTTCACATTTTGTGGGTGATTCAGAGG
>Ga0169931_10008240_pt1 | contig 15251 bp, 16 predicted proteins | sample Kivu_15m_20L_FD_129675 | JGI IMG/M metagenome (GOLD analysis project Ga0169931, IMG submission 129675) | Freshwater microbial communities from Lake Kivu, Western Province, Rwanda to study Microbial Dark Matter (Phase II) - Kivu_15m_20L... | ecosystem: Environmental > Aquatic > Freshwater > Lake... | reverse complement strand
TGGGCGGGAAATCTACAGCCGCAGGGCCTAACGCTCGAAGAAACTCTGGCGCGTCAGATGTCCACGCCGTTTTTTCCGATTGCCCTTGATCGATTCTCCGCGGAGATGGGGTTCAAAGATTTTTCTGCAGGGGCTGTGCTTGACCTGGGCCGGGGCATTGTGGTACACACCGCTGCACTGAATCACCCGCAGGGCGCGACCGGCTATCGGGTGGACTACGATGGACGATCGGTCTGTTATGTGACTGACACGGAGCACCGTCCGGGTAAGCTCGATACCGCGATTCAAGATTTGATTCGGGGCGCAGACCTGGTGATCTACGACAGCACCTACACCGATCAAGAGTTCTTTCGATTTGCTGGTTGGGGTCACTCTACCTGGCAGCAGGGCGTGCGACTCTGTCAGGCTTCCGAAGTCGAACAACTCGCCATCTTCCATCACGACCCAGACCACGACGACAACTTTATGGACCGTATCGCAGAGGAGGCCCAGGAGATGTGGTCGGGCGCCTTTGTTGCCCAGGAGGGGCAACAACTCATTCTCTAGCCCTAGGCGTTGTAGCGATGCCCGCGGGCGTGCAGATCGTTATGCAGGTAGAGCTGTAACAGCAGTGCCTCGAAGACGGGTTTGATCGTACCCTGCTCCACCTCAAGCATCTCTCGGAGGGTCTCGGCAGATAAGGCAAGGCAGATTACGCCATCAACGGCACGTGCAGACACGCTGCGCACGCCACCCACCAGAATGGCCTGCTCCCCAAACGAGGTGCCTGGCCCGAGGGTGGCGATCTGTTTTTGGGTGCTCGGCTCGAAGAGTGCAACCTCCCCCTGGCGAATGACATAGAACCGGTCTGCGGCATCCCCTTTGTTGAAGAGAAGCTCTCCAGCCGGGAAGTAGATCTCGTTTGGTCCCAGTTTTGGTGCGGGGGGCGCTAAAGGCCTCGCAGGCGCGGGCGTTGGGACCTGCGCGGGTACCGGTGCCGCTGGTACTTTCGCAGCGGGGGCTGCCCCTAGTGAGGGCCAGGTGACAGGTTCGAAGGCGATCTTCTTGTCCGGGAGCGGCTGCGCCCGCACCACAGGCACCGCTGGGGCGGCCGATGGAGGCGCCTTTGGCGCTGTGGGCGCAGGTTTTTCAGGAACCGCGGGCGTGGCCTCCACGACAGGCTCAGGGTCTGCGACGAGTGCGAGCAGTTCTTCGAGCTTGGGGGCCGGCGAGGCCATCTTGGGTAGGAACTCCTCAGGGACCTGGGCCGATCCCGTGACCAGCCGAAGCGCGGTGGTGAGTGTGTCGGATGCCTGCTTGGTAGCCTGCCGCAGCGCCACATTACGCAGTGCTGCTTGGGCGCAGATCTCGTCGATGGAGGGGGTCGAAGCAGCCATGGTGTTCTTAGCGCATAAAATCCGGTGGGCTGGCGCGTTCCCCGAGAATTCGCTGCACGGTAAACCGGCAGATACCCTTGAGCCCCGAATTGATGCGGGCGATCTCGCGGCAGGCCACGTCGATCGGAATCACCTTGCAGTTGAGCGCCGTGTGGGCCGTATAGTCGTATCGAGAAGGCAGCCCACAGAGCCCCTCGGCGAGTCCGATGACAGTACCTGGCCCGAGAAGGTAGTTACCATCGTCCTCTTCGACCGCAGCCTCCCCTGAGACGATGACAAATGCGTAACTCGGAATCTGGTCTTTGCGCTGCACCGTCTGGCCTGCCTCAAAGACACCGGTCTGCAGAATCTTGCTCGACCAGAGTCGAAAGAAGAGCCGCTCTTGTCCGCTAAGGCTGTGCTCATCAAAATACTCCACACTCTCGTGACGCTTTGCTGTAATGCTGAGGTCGTCAAAGGCAGAGCGGTCAATGCTAAAAGAAACTGGGGCCGGGGCGGTCATCTCCGAGTCCTGAAGAGCCACACGGACTGCATCGTATGGCGAGAAATAGGTAATTTAATCTTCACTGTCTGGAAGTCGGCCTGTCAACCCAGAAGTTAAGTCTTCCCTGCGCAAAAACGCAAAACTGGTGCCTCCGGCACGAATCGAACGTGCGACCCTCCCCTTAGGAGGGGGATGCTCTATCCACTGAGCTACGGAGGCCTCTGTGCTGCGCTGTGGGTAAATAGTAAGCCATCGCCGCCTATCCTCGGGCGAGTGGTGTTGTGGCACGCCGGAGGGGGCTAGGGCAGATCGGGTTTGGGTGGCTGCTGCCTCTTGTACCTGCGTATTGATTGCAGAATGACGGCGGTTAGGGCCAGCCCCAGCACCAACCAGCCGGCGGCCAGCGCCCGCTCCTGCCATTGCAGGCCGATGATGCGCACGAGTGCTTCACAGACGTAGAGCCAAATGAGCAGCGACATCCACTGGAAGGTATAGATTCTGCCCTTGAGGAGCCCGGGTACTGCCATGGCCAGGGGCACAACCTTGAGCCAGAGCCACGATCCGTCACGAATGGGGTCAATAAACGCTTCCCAGGCGGCGCCATAGATCACCATGAGCAGGCAGAGTGCGGTCGCCCATCGTGCGTCTGGGCGACTGATAGAGGGGCCTACGGGGGCTGGCTGTGGTGAAGGCGTGTTCACGGGGCTAGCCTGCAGCCGATCGCAGGGCCTGGGCGGTCCGCGCAACACGCCGACCTAACGCCTTCGCGAGTCGATGCTCTTCCTCGCTGATGGGCATGCGGCCGTCGCTACCGGCCACATGGGAGGCGCCATAGGGGCTTCCCCCGGTGCGCGTGCTGCCTAGATCGGGTTCAGAGTAGGGCAGCCCCACAATGAGCATGCCATGGTGTAGTAGGGGCAGCATCATGCTCAGTAGGGTGGATTCCTGACCGCCGTGAAGGCTTCCCGTGCTTGTAAAGACGCCTGCCGGCTTACCGATGAGATCGCCAGAGAGCCAGGCATTGAGGCTGCCATCAATAAAATATTTCATAGCGGCCGACATGTTTCCAAACCGCGTTGGCGAGCCAAGTATCAGCCCCGCACAGTCGCGCAGGTCTTGGGGTTCTGCGTAGGGCGGGCCTTCGGCAGGTACCGATGGGCCCACGGCCTCGTGACTCGCTGAGACCGACGGCACCGTACGCAGGCGGGCGGCGCAGCCTGCCACCGATTCCACGCCGTCAGCCACCGCCTGGGCGAGTGCCGCGGTGGCGCCATGACGGCTATAGTAGACAACAAGAATTTCGGTCAAGGCCATGCCCCGTATCATAGCGATACCGTCAAAGGAGACTCGAGTATGAAGGTGCAAGACATTCTGAAACTCAAGGGCAATCGTATGTTCACCTCGTCGCCGAGTGAGTCTCTGTCAGACGCGGTGATTCGTATGGCAGAGGAAGACATCGGGTCCTTGGTGGTGCTGCAGGGCGACCAACTCGCCGGCATGTTGACCTTCCGGGAGGTGTTGGTCGTGTTGGCCAAGCGCCAGAAGGAACAGAGGGTGGGTCCTACCCCGACGATGAATCAGATTCTGGTGAGCGAAGTCATGAATGCCCGCCCGACCCACGCCACGCCTGATATGACCATTGACACCCTGCGGGAAGTCATGAACGCCTGCGGAGAGCGCTACCTTCCCGTTTTGGACGGCCAGAAGATTTTGGGGGTTGTCTCCTTTCATGATGTTGCCCGGGCGGTATTAGATGCCCAGAGCTTTGAGAACCGAATGCTCAAGGCCTACATACGCGACTGGCCCACCGACGGAGACGAGAAGGGCGCCTCCTCCTCGTAACCACCACAGCCGTGGGGTATTGCCTTCGCTTGGAAAGGAAGGCCAATGCCCCTTTTTTCAGAATACTCAGGAACTCTTTGCATGCGCATACTGGTCTGTAACGACGACGGATACTTTTCACCCGGCATTGCGGCCCTGGCCGAGGCCATGCGGGGATTCGGCGAGGTCACCGTGGTGGCGCCAGAGGCCGATCGCAGCGGGGCGAGCAACTCGCTGACGCTCGATCGCCCCCTCTATGTGCGTAAGGCCTCAAGTGGTTTCTTCTACGTGAATGGCACGCCCACAGACTGTGTGCATGTGGCGGTTACCGGATTTCTGGATCTCCGGCCAGATTTGGTGGTCTCTGGGATTAACAATGGCCAGAACGTGGCGGAGGACACCCTCTACTCAGGTACCGTGGCAGCTGCGATGGAGGGGTTTTTGCTCGGTATTCCTGCCGTGGCCTTCTCCCTTGCGGATCGCGGTTTCGACCATCTCGATACGGCCGTCCATGTCGCACAACGTGTGGTCTCCGGCCTCCTGCGCCGCCCCTTCGCTGACAACAAGCTTCTGAATGTGAATATCCCGAGCGTTGCCTTGGGAGACCTCGCAGGCTTCACCGTCTGCCGACTCGGACGGCGGCATGTCTCGCAGCCTGTGGTGCGTGTGGCCTCTCCACGGGGCGAACCGATGTTTTGGGTGGGGGCGCCCGGTGGTATTCGTGATGCCGGGCCCGGCACCGATTTTTATGCGCTGGCCAATCGTCAGGTGTCTATCACGCCCCTTCGGGTCGACCTCGCAGATGCTGAGGGCCTCGGGTCTGTCACGCAATGGCTGGACGACCTCCGCTAGGGCCGGGGCGCAGACCGCAGATACCGCCGCCGCTCGACCTCAAGCCGAAGTGGGGCGGGCGGTCCGAGGCGGCAGCCTCGACACCCCCTGAGGCACCCCCCGCGATACAAGACCGCAGCCAAGCGCAGGGGTCGGGCGAAGGGCTCACCAGTGATCGGCTTCGAGACCGCATGGTGGCAAGGCTTCGGAAGCAGGGAATCCAAGATGAGACGGTCTTGCGCGCGATGCAGGCCGTGCCGCGCCATGTCTTTGTCGACCCTGGTCTGGCCAGCCGTGCCTATGAAGATTCCGCACTGCCCATCGGCCACTCGCAGACGATTTCGCAGCCCTATGTGGTCGCCCGTGCGATTGCGCTGGCCCGCATGTTTCTCGGGCCGCCGCAGAGTCCGAGCGGCGCACTCGCGCCCGGGGTCGTGAGTGCTGGCGGGGCATCGGGGCGCGTTCTGGAGGTCGGCGGTGGCTGTGGGTATCAGGCCGCCGTCCTCTCACAGGTCTTCGGTGAGGTCTATTCGGTAGAACGGATTGAGGGGTTGCATCTGCAGGCCCGTCGGAACCTGTTTGCACTCGCGTTGCCCAATCTGCATTTGTTGCATGCCGATGGCATGAGCCTACCAGCGGGCCTTGGCCCATTTCGCGCCATCTTTCTGGCGGCGGGCATGCCAAGCATTCCAGAGCATTTGTTGAGAGAATTAGAACCTGGCGGGGTCCTTGTGGCCCCCATTGGCGCGCCGACTCAACGGCTGGTGGTCATTCGGTCACTGTCTGCAGGGGGAACCGAGCGCGTGCCGGAATACGAGCGGCGAGAATTTGAGGAGGTCTCCTTCGTGCCCATCCTTCGGGGAATACAGTCATGATCCAACGTCGTTATCTGATCATCGGGCTTCTGGTGCTCACAGGCTGCGCGGCACCCAAAGGCAAGGCGCCTGTAGAGACCCGCACGATTGGGACGAGCCAGACGGCGCCTGCCATCGCAAAAAAGCCGCCTGCGGCCTCGGGTGGTGGCGCTTCGTCTGGCGCATCTGCGCCCGCCTCACCATCCGCTTCTGACGGTGGCGGCCCCGTTCCTCCAGGTTTCTATCGCGTGAAGCGGGGCGATACGCTCATTAGCATTGCCTTGGAGCAGGGCGTAGATTGGCGCGACCTTGCGAGTTGGAATGACATCTCCAATCCCAATGTGATCGAGGTCGGTCGCCTCTTGCGAATTCTGCAGGCCCGTTCGGCAGATGCGCCTGCGCCCTCGGTGGCTGCGGTGCCTACCGCGCCTGGGGCTGCACAGACGGCACCGGTGGCCGGCGCGGGCGCTGTCCAGACGCGCCCGATTGAGGCTGGCTCAGCCGCGGGCGGAGCGTCGGCGCCTGCTCCTTCAGTGGCAGCAGCGCCGCCTGCCGAGTTGGCCAGTGCGGCGCCTCCCCCGGCGGCCGCTGGATTGCAGTGGGCTTGGCCTGCCCATGGTCAGGTGATCTCTGGTTTTTCTGAGGGCGGTAGCAAGGGGGTGGCGATTGCGGGTGCGCAGGGTGAGGCCATCTTTGCTGCAGAAAGTGGGCGCGTGATTTATAGCGGCAATGGCCTGCGTGGATATGGCAATCTCGTGATCGTGAAGCACGATCAGGAATTCACAACGGCCTATGCGCACAACCGCGCCATTCTGGTTAAAGAGGGGCAGATGGTACGTCGGGGCCAGAAGATTGCAGAGCTCGGCATGTCGGATGCCGACCGGCCGATGCTCCACTTTGAGGTGCGTAAGGGGGGTAAGCCCGTCGATCCCTTGAGCTTCTTGCCATCTCGATAGCCTTGACGCCCATTCTCGTTTTCGACCTGGAGACCATCCCGGATGTGCCCGGGATGCGCCAGATGGGATGGATCGATGCGCAGCAGACCGATGCCGAGGGCGTTGCTCAGGTGGTGGCTAAGCGAGAGGCGCAGGGCCAGAGTGCCTTTCTGCCTCTCTATCTACAGCGTATCTGGGTCTTTGGCTGCGCCTTTCGGGATGCCCAGGGATTTCAGGTGCGATGCCTCGGTGAGGGATTCGGTACCAGTGATGCCGATGAGTCTCAGCGGCTGCGGCAGTTTTTCGGCGTCATCGATCGGCATACGCCGCAGCTTGTGACCTGGAACGGCACAGGCTTTGATCTCCCTGTTATTCACCATCGGTCGCTCATGCGCGGCGTGGTGGGCGCGCAATACTGGGACACCGGAGATGAGAACCGTGACTTTCGCTACAACAACTACCTGAATCGCTACCACACCCGGCACCTCGACCTCATGGATGTACTGGCGAGTCACTCTGGACGGGGCAACGCCCCGCTTGATGAGATGAGCCAACTCTGCGGCCTTCCTGGAAAGCTCGGAGAGGATGGGGCCCAGGTCTGGGCTTCCTGCCTTGCAGGCCGGGACGAAGAGGTGGCCGCCTATTGCGAGACCGATGTGGTCAACACCTATCTGCTCTTTCAGCGGTTTCGCATGATTCGCGGGGAAATCCAGGCCGAGGCCCTCGCGCAAGAACATGCGGTGGTTCGGTCGTGGATTCAACAGCAGATTGGTCATGAGAAGTCGCCTCTGAAGGGACGTCACTGGGAGAAGTTCCTCAGTGCCTGGGCAGAGTAGTGGGGCGTAGAACCATAGGGGCGCCGCGACCCGGCCGGCTGATTGCGGGGCTTGAGATTGAGTCGGTAGACCTCGAGGCTCAAGGCATCGCCCACCACGATGGGAAGGTGGTCTTCGTAGCTGGGGCACTGGCGGGCGAACGTGTGGATGCCCAGGTACTGCGAGAACGCCCAAGCTATATCAAGGCCCAGGCAGTGGCCTGGCATCGTCACTCACCCGATCGGGTGGCGCCACAGTGCCCCCACTATGGCGTCTGCGGGGGATGCTCCATTCAGCATGCCTCGCCTGAGGCCCAGATGGCTTACAAGCAGCGGGTGCTGGAGGATACGCTCTGGCACATTGGTAGGCTGCGTCCTGAGGAGGTCTTACCGCCTCTGCGAGGCCCTTCCTTTGGATACCGATCGCGGGCCCGGCTTTCCGTGCGATGGGTCGATAAAAAGGGCGGCCTTCTCATTGGTTTTCGTGAACGGGCCAGCAGCTATGTGGCCCAGATGCATACCTGCCCCGTACTTGTCCCCCAGGCCTCGGCGTTGCTTCCAGCGTTGCGTGATTGCCTTGCCCAACTCTCGATCGCCCGAGAGATTCCCCAGGTGGAACTCGCTGCGGGCGAGGAGCAGATGGTCTGGGTACTCCGGGTGATGGCCGATCCATCAGAGGATGATCTCGAGCGGCTCAGAGCGTTTGCTTCACGCCATGCGGTTAGCCTCTGGCTGCAGCCTGGAGGACCCCAGACCGCACATCGCCTTGCGGGGGCGAGCGTCTCTGCACCGCTCACCTATCGACTCGGCGCTGCGAATCTCACGATGCCGTTCTCCCCGGTGGACTTCACCCAGGTGAACTTTCCGATCAACCGTGCACTGGTGGATCGGGCTGTACGACTCCTGGATCCTCAACCGGGTGATCGGGTCGCCGATTTTTTCTGTGGGCTGGGAAACTTCAGTCTTCCTCTGGCCCAGAGGGCGAAGACGGTCTGTGGGGTTGAGGGAAGCGCGGCCTTGGTTGCGCAGGCGCAGGTCAATGCTGAGGCGCTCGGCTTTGCCGAAAAGGTGCAGTTTCGTCAGGCCAACCTCTTTGAGCCTATGGCAGCCTGGTTGGCAGAGGAGGGCCCCTTTGATCGCATTCTCATTGACCCCCCGCGCGAAGGTGCGCAGGCCCTCTGTGAGGCACTGGCACAGCCTTGCGCCGCAGTGGGAGAAGCGGTAGGAATCTCGCCAGAGGCGGGGCGGTCGTCAATGACTAAGCGACTGGTGATGGTCTCGTGTAACCCGGCCACCCTTGCACGCGATGCAGCCATTCTCGTACACCAAGGGCAGTGGCGTCTGCGGCAGGCCGGGGTAATCAACATGTTTCCGCAGACGGCGCATGTGGAGTCGATCGCGGTCTTTGAGCCCCCGGCCTATTAGGCGTTTGAACCATAAATTAGGCGTTTGAACCATAAAAAAAGGCCGCCTCGTAGGGCGGCCTTATCACTACAACAACCCGGGGAGGTGAGAGGCCCCGTTGTTACGGTGTTTACTCTCTGCTGCTTCCGAAGAACGACATGAGCAAGACGAGCAGATTGCTAAAGATGTTGTAGACGCTCAGGTACACCGACAGGGTGGCGCTGATGTAGTTGGTTTCTCCGCCATTGACAATCCGCTGCAGGTCGTAGAGCAGAAAGAGCGAGAAGACCACGACCGCAAGCAGCGAGAGCGTGAGCATGAGCGCAGGCATCTGCAGCCAGATGTTGGCGATGGATGCCACGATCATGAGCAGAACGCCAATGAACAAGAACTTGGCCATGCCGCTGAGATCTTTCTTAATGACGGTAGACAAAGAGGCCATGCCGAAAAACACGAGCCCGGTGCCACCCGCCGCGACCGCGATAAGTTGCGCGCCATTTCCAAGCCCAAGTGCGGCCCCGACGATACGGGAGAGCATGAGCCCCATAAAGAAGGTAAAGCCCAGCAGTAGATAGACGCCAACGACGCTGTGCTTAAACCGCTCAATGGCAAAGAAAAAGCCGAAGGCGATGGCCAAAAAGAGCAGCGTGCCAATGAGAGGACTGCCTGCGAAGAAGGAAAACCCCATGGCCATGCCCATGTAAGCGCCAAGAACGGTGGGCACCATGGTGGCTGCGAGCATGAGGTAGGTGTTGCGCAAAACCCTATTCTGAATGCCAGAGGGCGCGCGCTCAGAACTAGAAACAGGGTTGAATTGTGGAACCATGACGGTCAATCTCCTTTTGAGGTAAGCCAAGCAGATATAATCTAGGGTTTACGTAGGAAGTCAATATAAAGAGCCTTAACTGCCGTACCCGTTAGGGATTTTCTGTCATGCCGCTTACTGCTTTCCCTAAAGACAACCAGGGATTGCGTCAGGCCGACGTGACAGCCCTTAGAGTGAGGCAGTAGTAAAAAATTCAATTCCTCTATCGAAAAAAGGACCGAAGTTATGTCATTAGAGCGCACGCTTTCGATCATCAAGCCCGACGCCGTTGCAAAAAATGTGATTGGCCAGATTTACACCCGTTTTGAAAATGCCGGGCTGAAGGTGGTTGCCGCCCGCATGATGTACCTGTCCCGGCGAGAGGCAGAGGGCTTTTATGCCGTGCACGCCCAGCGCCCCTTCTTCAAAGACCTTGTCGACTTTATGGTTTCTGGGCCGGTGATGGTTCAGGTTCTCGAAGGCGAGAGCGCTATCGCCAAAAACCGCCAACTCATGGGCGCTACCGACCCGAAGAAGGCTGACCCGGGCACTATTCGGGCCGACTTTGCGGACAGCATCGATGCCAACGCAGTGCATGGCTCTGACGGCCCTGATACCGCAGCCCAAGAGATTGCGTACTTCTTCCCCTCTCTGGCGGTCTTCGGGCGCTAAGCCCGCGCGGGTGGCGTGACGCCTTCTTTCGGTATGCGCCCCGCATCCTCTCCTACGGCAGGCCCGGGTGATGGCCTGCCGGTCAATGTTCTCGGCCTCTCCCCCCAGCAGCTGGAAGACTGGGTAGTGGGTCTCGGCGAAAAGCCGTTTCGTGGTCGCCAACTTCTGAAGTGGCTGCATCAGCAGCGGGCTACGCGGTTTGCAGTTATGTCGAATCTTGCAAAGACATTTCGGGCCAGACTCGATCAGGAGGCCTGTATTGGCGTCCCAACGATTCTTAAAGACCACACCTCCGCCGATGGCACCCGCAAATGGCTGATCGATGCGGGTCAAGGCAATGCGGTCGAGACCGTGTTTATCCCCGAAGACGACCGTGGCACACTCTGTGTCTCCTCTCAGGCGGGATGTACGGTTGCCTGTCCGTTCTGCTCTACGGGGCAACAAGGCTTTGCCCGCAACCTGTCCACCGCGGAAATTATTGGTCAGCTCCATCTCGCCAATCGCCTTCTTGAGGATGGCCGCGGTGCGTCGGATCAGAATCGCCCCGCCACGCCCGCCCCGGTATCGAATGTGGTGCTCATGGGCATGGGAGAGCCGCTGCTGAATTACGATGCCGTGGTGCCCGCTTTGAAACTCATGCTGCACGACGATGCCTATGGGCTGTCGCGGCGTCGGGTGACGGTATCTACGTCCGGCGTGGTGCCGATGATCGATCGGCTTTCGCACGACTGCCCCGTGGCCTTGGCGGTCTCGCTGCACGCCCCCACCGATGCGCTGCGAGACACGCTGGTGCCGCTGAATCGTAAATACCCCTTGCGCGAACTGATGGCGGCCTGCCGCCGTTATCTGCAGTCGGCGCCGCGCGATTTCATCACCTTTGAATATGTGATGCTGCGTGGGGTGAATGACTCTCACGCCCATGCGATGCAACTCGTTGACCTCGTGACCCAGTCGGGGGTGGACTGCAAGTTCAACCTTATTCCGTTCAACCCATTTCCAAATTCTGGCTATCAGCGGTCTGAGTACCGTGTGATCTGTGGATTCGCAGATCGTCTGACCGACGCGGGATTCATCACCACCATTCGCAAGACGCGCGGTGAAGATATTGATGCCGCCTGCGGCCAATTGGCTGGGGACATTCAAGACCGAACCCAGATTACCCAGCGCATCGCTATTCAGAAGAAAGTACAGACCGGGGGGGCATCGGTATGACCACAGACGTGACAGACATGCACCAATCCGCCCAGCGCCCCTTTGCCTGCGGACCATCCGCCCGCCGGAAGACCCACGCCGTAGAGATTCGTTGGAATGACACCGTGGTGCGGGTAGGCGGAGGCGCGCCTGTGGTGGTGCAGTCGATGACCAACACCGATACGGCCGATGCCATCGGAACGGCCATTCAGGTGCGTGACCTTGCCTTCGCAGGCTCTGAGGTCGTACGTATCACTGTGAATACCATCGAAGCGGCACGCGAGGTGCCGGCCATTCGGGAGCAGCTCGACAAGATGAATTGCCCTGTGCCTCTGGTGGGGGACTTTCACTTCAATGGCCACAAGCTCTTGGCGGAGGTGCCGGAATGTGCGGTGGCGCTCTCGAAGTACCGCATTAATCCCGGTAACGTGGGTCGGGGCGCCAAGCGTGATACCCAGTTTGGAGCCATGGTAGAAGCCGCGCTGAAGTACGACCGCCCCGTGCGCATCGGTGTGAACTGGGGCAGTCTCGACCAGGAGCTCCTGGCCCGGCTGATGGACGAGAATGCGTCTCGCAAAGACCCTTGGGAGGCGGGCGCGGTGATGCGGGAGGCCCTCGTCACTTCGGCCATACAGAGTGCTGAGCAGGCCGTAGCCTGGGGCATGGGCAGAAATAAAATTTGTCTCTCCGCGAAGGTGTCTGCGGTGCAAGACCTGATCAGCGTCTACCGCGAGCTCGCCCAACGCTGTGAATTTCCGCTGCACCTCGGGCTCACCGAGGCCGGAATGGGCAGTAAGGGCATTGTCTCTTCCACCGCGGCGATGGGCATATTGCTGCAGGAAGGTATTGGCGACACGATTCGTGTCTCGTTAACGCCCGAGCCTGGTGGCGACCGAAGACGCGAGGTCGTGGTCGCCCAAGAGATGCTCCAGGTCTTGGGGTTGCGGGCATTTACGCCGCTGGTCATCGCCTGCCCCGGTTGCGGGCGCACCACGTCTACTTTCTTCCAAGAATTGGCCAATAAGGTACAGGCCTATCTGCGCGATCAGATGCCGGTATGGACGACACGCTATCCGGGTGTGGAGTCTATGAATGTCGCCGTGATGGGCTGCGTGGTGAACGGGCCAGGCGAGAGTAAGCATGCCAATATCGGCATTAGCCTGCCCGGCACGGGCGAGAGTCCCGTGGCGCCTGTCTATATCGACGGCGAGCGGGGCCCAACACTCAAGGGCGAGCGCATTGCTGAGGAGTTTCAGGCGCTGGTGGCCCAGTACGTAGAAGACCATTACGGCGCGGCGGCGGCCAAGAAAGATCTCTCCCATGTCTGAGCGCATCAATGCGCTGACGGCCGTGAAGGGCATGAATGATCTTCTGCCCGACGACATGGCCATCTGGGAGCGGGTCGAGGGCATCGTGGCCGAGGTCTTTCGTCAGTATGGGTATCGCCCGATGCGCACCCCCATTCTCGAGCAGACGGCGGTCTTTGTGCGCGCGATTGGTGAAGTGACCGATATTGTCGAGAAGGAGATGTACACCTTCACCGATGCATTAAACGGTGAACAACTCACGCTGCGTCCAGAGAATACTGCTGCGGTGGTGCGCGCAGCGATTGAGCACAATCTCTTGTACGAGGGTCCCAAGCGGCTCTGGTATTTCGGTCCCATGTTTCGTCATGAGCGCCCGCAGAAGGGGCGCTATCGCCAGTTTCATCAGTTTGGTATCGAGGCCCTGGGCCATGCCAGTCCTGAGGTTGATGCAGAGCAACTGCTGATGGTCTGGCGTCTCTGGCAGGCCCTGGGGCTCAAGCCCGAGCACCGCCCTGTCTTGGAGATCAATTCCTTGGGGTCCGCCGCAGAGCGGGCGGCCCATCGCGCGGCACTGGTTGCGTATTTCTCTGGGCATGCCGCAGCCCTCGATGCCGACAGCCAGCGAAGACTCACCACCAACCCGCTGCGGATTCTCGACAGTAAGAACCCTGCGATGCAAGACCTCATCGCCCAGGCGCCGCAGTTGCCCGCATTTCTCGGTGACGACTCGCGTCGATTCCAAGACCAGGTGTTGGAGATCTTGAGTCAGGCGGGCCTGCCGTTTCGCATGAACCCCCGGCTGGTGCGTGGGCTTGACTACTACAACCTAACGGTCTTTGAATGGGTCACCGACCTATTGGGCGCGCAGGGCACCGTCTGTGGGGGCGGGCGGTACGACAGTCTCATTGAAATGATGGGCGGCAAACCCGCTCCAGCCTGCGGCTTTGCGATTGGTGCCGAGCGCCTCATTGCTCTGCTTCAGGCCTGTGCACCGGTAGAACCCGCGCGTCCGCTCGACGTCTATCTGATGCACTGGGGCGATGGCTCGGCCCCGCAGGCGGTGCGCTTTGCCGAGTCCTTGCGGGTGCAGGGCCTGTCGGTGCAGATGCACTCAGGCGGTGGGAGTGTAAAGTCACAGATGAAGAAGGCCGACGCGAGCGGCGCTCAGGTGGGTGCCCTGCTCGGCGAAGACGAGCGTGCGGCCGGTCAGGTGACCCTCAAGCCTCTGCGTGGCCAAGGCGAGCAGAAGACCCTAGCCTGGGCAGAGGCCCCCGCCGCAGTACATTCCATGCTTAACCCCGCGATCAAACCAGAGGCAGACGTGCGTCATGCGTGAAGACTTAGAACAAGAAGAGCAGTTAGCCGCAGCCAAGGCCTTCTGGAAGGCAAATCGGCTTTGGATTCTCACCCTCGGATGGATCGTCTTGCTCGCCACTGCGGGCTATCAGGGATGGACCGCCTGGCAGGCACATCAGGGCCAAAAGGCGTCTGCCCTCCTGGCGGCGGTCGAGAAGGCCGTGCAAGAACAAGATCTGGACAAGGCGTTGGCGGTAGGCAAGACGCTCGCGGATAACCATGGTGGATCTGACCAGCATGTACTTGGGGCCTTTCGGATTGCAAAGGCCTATGCCGCCGGCGGTCAATTTGAAGAGGCAGCGCAGTGGCTGCGGCCCACGGTGGATGCCAAAGATCCGGCACTGGCCTGGGTCGGAAGGCTGCGCCTCTCGGCCGTGCTGATCGACCTTGATCAACTTCCCCAGGCACTCGCAAGCCTAGAAGGCACGCCGCCGGAATCTTTTGCCCCGCAGGTGGATGATCGCCGTGGCGATATTCATGCGTTGATGGGCCAGTCTGCGCAGGCCGCGACTGCCTGGAAAGGCGCGCTCACGGCCCTGGGCGGTGAACCGCCCAAGTCGGCACTTGCAGACATCGTGGCCCGCAAGATCGCCAGCCTCGAAGCGTTTTCGGCGCAGGCCGAGCGGAAGGCACCATGATGCCCAGGGCCGTGTCCTTGCGTTTGGTGGCCCGCGCACTGCCACGGGTGACCGCTGGGCTGCTCTCGGCGGGCATTGCCATGCTTTTCTTGGCAGGTTGTACGGGCCCGAGTAAGCCCAAACCCGCCACGCTCTCGTCGATTACGCCCCAACTGGTGCTCAAGACGGTCTGGTCGCAGTCCGTGGGTGCTGCGGGCGCTTCAACGTCTGGGCAGGGCGCTTTTTCCCCCGCTGTTTCTGCGGGTCTTGCGGTGGTGGTCAATCAGGCAGGTCGGGTCTCCGCCTTTGCCTTGTCCTCAGGTGCTGCCCAGTGGGCCACCGAGGTTGGGGCCCCGATTGCTGCCGGCGTGGGTACCGGGGCTGGTGCGGCCGAGGGTCTTTTCGCAGTGTTGACCGAACCCGGTGAATTGGTGCTCTTTGATCGAACTGGCACCCAGCGCTGGCGCACCGTCTTGGGGGGCGTAGTGCGGGAACGGCCCGTGCTTACGGGCGGGGTGGCGGTGGTACGGCTCATGGATAACCGGTTGATGGGCTTTGACCTGGAAACCGGTGCCAGGCGGTGGGTGATTCAGCGGTCACTGCCTCCGCTGGTGTTGCACGGAGAATCTGGGCTTCGGGTAGAACCCGCCCAAGATCTCGAGGCGCTGAGCAGTGCACTCGGACCGAGCGATCTCGTGGCCAACTTACCGGGAGGCCGTGCTCTTTGGCTCAATGCGGCAACGGGCCTGGTGCGCTACGAGTCTCAGGTGCTCACCCCACGGGG
>Ga0169931_10008238_pt1 | contig 15253 bp, 6 predicted proteins | sample Kivu_15m_20L_FD_129675 | JGI IMG/M metagenome (GOLD analysis project Ga0169931, IMG submission 129675) | Freshwater microbial communities from Lake Kivu, Western Province, Rwanda to study Microbial Dark Matter (Phase II) - Kivu_15m_20L... | ecosystem: Environmental > Aquatic > Freshwater > Lake ... | reverse complement strand
TCCGTATTCGATGTTGGAGTTGAGGCCCGCCCACGTGAAGTTCGCGGAGGTGATCAGCAGATCTTTCGCGTCAGCACAGAGCACCTTGCAGTGCATTTTGCCGAGAATGTCACTTCCAGAGTGTGGCGGGTTGATGAGAACCTTTGGCTTCGCGGTGCCTGGGAGCCACTCACGGTATACGTCTCGCCAACCATTGTCTTTACGATCGCAAACCAAAGTCACGGCCACGCCGCGTGCTGCTGCTGATTTCAGGTACTCGTCGATGCGGCTGGGTGTTTGGATCAGATACCCCATGAGGAGCATTGATCGTGCTGCGCCGCGGCAGATTTCCTGAACGACAATGTTTGTGGGACGTGTGCCCAAAGCGATACCCGACGGGAGTGTTGCCACAAACTCCATCTGGGATGAGGGCACTGGGTCGGAGTGCGCCGCGGATACGGTCCGAAGGATGAGCCGAAGCGTGTCTGCGGGAGATCGAGAAGCGTCCTGGATTCGGGTGGAAAGCCCGTGTTGTTGAATGAGCCCTGCCAACCTTGCTAGCGCGTCTGGCGCAAATAGATCGATGTCACACGATGCTGCGAGCCTGTAAATCTCAGAGTGAAGCATGGTTCATTCGCTGAGGATCGCGGAGAAGTAGCCCGAACTGCGATCAGAGGGGGTTCCCACAATCGTGGCTCGGTCAAGCAGTCGGTTGAATTCCTCGCATGAGGTTTCCGAGCCGAGCATGCATGAGTGGCACGCCGCCTTACTCTGGGAATCGCTAAAGGCCATCGCTCCATCGATGCAGAGAGGATCGCTTGAGCACCACTCCATCGAACGTACCGCACCGATCACCATCGGCAGAATGCGGTTTGGCGACGCCTGTCTTGACAAGCTTCCCAGCGTGCCGTCGGCGTCCGGTGTAGCCGTGTAGATGAGTATGCCGGCCATGTCATTCGTTTCATCCAATGCGACATAGAGGCGCTCGCGGAGGCTGGACTCCGAGTAGCCCGACTCGATCGCGAGTTGACGCATGAGTGCATGTGCGAACGAATGGGCGAGCAGCAATCGGGGCGTAATCGTGCGAGGCACTGGTTCGTCTTGAAATCGGTTGTGCCACTGCTGGCGATAGCCCTCATCCACCTGCTTTGCTCGGGCGACGGGCGAGTTGTGGCCGTCGTCCATCCTTTCCCAGACATGAAGCTTCTCTCGGTTGAATTCCAGAAAGATGCCTTCGCCCTTGATCTCAGTTGCAGGTAGCCAGTCGAGCTTTTCGCGAGAGATGGCTGCGAAGCGGCCCTGTTCCCCACGATCGCGCCAATCGGTAGGAGGCACTACGCGGGTAAAGGCTCGCAGCGCCCGAACCTCTCTGAGCCGATCCACCGCCAAGATCCTTTGGAAGTACTGGGCAAGCTCGCGGGGGACGGCTTGGGACTTGACACTGAACTCTCGCGCGGTCTCAGCTTGCGGATTCAGGAAGGCGCGATACTCGTCCAGACGAATCGTGTCCTCGTTGGTGTCCTCCAGCATTCTGAGCCGGCGGGTGACCTCTTTGGCGAGGTCCAGTGGCGTCATGCCAAAGCGCTGGTGCAAATCAACTCCCTCGATATATTTGGTTCGCCTCTCGACTGTGTCGTACCCCGTCAGACGTTGCCAATCGAGCGGAGGGATACCGTGTTGAATCTCGTCACTCCACGGCGGGATATCGAGCGCGGACACCAAAACGGGAAAGTGCACGTTGGATGCGCCGCGATACACGGTCCTCGGTACCCGATCGCATGGGATTTCATCGCCAAGCCAGGGACGCCGCCCGCGGCAATGTCCGTATTTTTTGAGTGCGTCCGAGCCGAAGCAGCCATCCATCGTGACCTCGGCATTGCACTTTGGGCAAGATAAAACAAGGCCCTTCATTCCGGCGCCTGTGCCCCGAAGTACGAGATGTCCGCGCTGCTGGCAGCCTGCCCTGTGGTCGACCCATTGGTCCCACGGGAAGTCATCAAGGCACCCATTCTCACAAATGGCGATGAAGCGAACTGGAATGACATGAATGCGATCGTCCTTGTCGTGGGTGCACTGGGGGCAGTAGCAGGAACAGTCCAATTGCGACGCGGAGCGTTCCCACTTTCTTACCCACTTGATTGCGTGGCAGGCGGGGCACTGTAGCCAGGTTGGAAATCGAACTCCAACAAGCCGATCCGGCGTCTCGAAACGTCCTTCTTTGTCCTTTGCGACGACGGGGGGAAGTCGGAAGCCTTTGACGTTCAGGAGCTTTTGGAGGCGCGGCTCGCTAATGACTTGCGCGTTCTCGATTCCCGTCCCGTCAGCATTCGCGCTGCGGTCCCACTCGTCGATTCCTGCCACGACGATCGATACCGACCCGCCGCCCTTAGTTTGCGCTCGCATATCCACGATTGCGCCAGGACCAAACGTAGTGATGACTTGGCTCCGACGGATCTCTCCAATCTCACGTGCCATTCTGTACCTCTGGTGCAACTCTGAGTTCTTCTGTCAACTTGAACGGAGTTGATGCCTCAACGTCACGCATCGAGTTGGGCGTGGGCACCGCATCCTCGGCTGTGCGCATTGTTGCGACACGGGCCGCCACTTCCTCCGCACCAATGAGCAGGGCCTTTCGCGGGTTGCGGTCGTCCTTGTACACCGCCTGCTTCTCGTGTTGATCATCCCAACTCTGAGTTCGGCGCTGCCACTTGTCGAGGAAAGCTTGGACGTCCCTCCGCGTCCCGTCGATCTCGCGTGTGTCGACGAGATGTGCTCTGGCAAGAAGCGGCTTCACCACCACGTTCTCCACCTGTGCGCGTAGCGCGGGCGTAAGTCTCGGGCTGGTCAGCAGCCCCGATACCTTGGCTCTGGCGACGGCGACGATCGCTGCGTGAAGGGCGCGATCGCGGGCGCGCGGGGCGAATGGGGTAACGCTTCCGGGTTCAACGTCACGATAGAACGCCTGATTCCAAGACCGAAACGTTTCGTACCTCGACCGATCGCGAGCTACGCTGTTCTTGTAGACGACCACGATCATTCCCGGGAAGGTTCGGCCAACACGGCTGCTTGCCTGAATGTACTCAGATGTCTGCTTTGGCTGGCCATAGATGCACATGACGCCGAGTCGGTCGACATCAACGCCTACGCTAACCATGTTTGTAGCAAGCACGGCGTCTAACGGCTGACTTTCGGTTGCAGGCGAGTACGAAACCGTTTTCAACTTGCGGAACGCATCCCGCAGCTCGACCTGATCGCGTCGGCTTGTGAGCTCCTCAAATGACTCGATCTTCCGCTTGCTTACCTCGAAGCCACCGTGATTCACCGATTCGCCGCGAGACTTGGCGTACATGCTCATAGAGATCGGTACATCGTCGCTGAGCATGACTAGAGAACCGCCGAGTTCGCGCAACGAATTGAAGTAGCCAAGGAGAGTCCACCAAGGATCACGTTGTTTATCTGGTTCGATGGGAATCGCCTGGCCGCTTTGGAGCAGACTTGCATACACAGCCTGCAAACAGAACTTTGGTGACCTGCCCGCTGTGGTGACTGCCGCGTATAGGCGACCGACCTTCTCATCTTTCGGTGCGGGCCGTGTGAAGAAGGAGCGAGTTGCATCAATCACCGGTGGTGGGAACTGGCATGCCTCGCGATTGAAGAGCTGCTTAATCTGCTCGTGAGCGCGCTTGATTGTTGCGGTTGACCCGATGATCTTCGGGCGGTGCGTCATTACACCGTTGGTATTTCTTCGGGTGCATAGCTCATCGATCGCGGCTTCGTAGAGGCCAGTGAGCGAACCAAGAGGGCCCGAGATCAAATGAAGCTCGTCCTGCAGAATCAGGTCTGGAGGTGGGTATCCGTCGCCGAAGAACGCCAGTGTGTCCGAGGCTTTGAAGGGAATCTGCGCAAACTTGTCGATTGTCGCGATGACCAGCGATGGTTTGTGGCGGTAGATGTCTTCATCGACGGTGAAGATTGGTAAGCCCCGTGGACTCCACTGCGAGCACGGGCAGTCTTTCTGGGCACACCGAACCGTGACAGTGTCGCCCTGCCCAAGGTCTTCGATGCGCCAATCAAGCGTCTCCCCGCAGCGCGGGCAGTCTGTCACCTGACGGGGCGTTGGATTCTGGTCCTTCGCAATCTGTCCCCTTGCATCACGGATCGAGTTGGGGGTAGCACCGCCTCCGACCCACAGCCCGATACTGAACGGTTCAGTCCCGAGCAGGTCACTGCCGACCGTGCGTCGCGTGTGCTCGAGGGCCATGATCGATCTGGCGGCTCGTTGAAACTGATCGATCGTCAGCAGTCGGAGCGTGTATCGCATCAGTGCGCCCGTACCGGCACCCTGATCAGGCCTGTCTTCGCGAAGCCGTCTGTGTAGGAGGCTGAAAACAATGAGCCAGAGGTAGGCCTCCGTCTTGCCACCTCCTGTGGGGAACCAGAGCAAGTCCATGATTTCGCGGTCTGGGTGATCTGATTTGGTCAGCGAACTGAGGACGAGCAGCTGGAAGCCCAACTGAAAGGGTCGCCAACGCAGGCTCGCCTCTCTGCGCTGCGACCACTGATACTGATGCAGCATGACGGTGTTTGCCAACTGGAAAGCCTTGAGGGTCTTTGGATCCTGCAGACACTGGATGCCGCCCCGCATGCGCGCAGCCACGTCGCGGCAGACTCGGAGATGCTCACGTGCTTTGAACTGCAGTGGCTCCGGATGAATCGTCGGCAGCAGCCGTTGCTCAACGTCCGCAAGCCACTCTGTGTAGAGTTGAGGCAGTCGATTCAGTTCAGTCGAAACATCACGGATCGGGGCATTGGCGAGCCACGACGCATTGAGGCATCGCTCCTGAAGCACATCGCAGGCTTCATGGCCACGTTCCGAGACCACCTCTACATCCTGAGATGGTATCCAGCAAGTTCGGACTTCTTGGACGACATCCTTACCTCCAGCTCTTTCAATAGTCCAATCGGCGCTGCAAGTGTGCCCCGAGGCGTACTCGTGAACATCGCGATAGAGGAGGGCGAAGGACTGATCTTCGGCAGAGCGACGCGCTGGGCGGGCAACAAGTCTTGTGCCAGGGCCCGCAGTAATTCGTAGCTCAACCTGAAAGAATGTCCGCTCTTCATTCTGAACGCGGTCGCACGCATCTGCGTTCGCATTGACGAGGACAGCTGTGACAGTGCGTCCGTGAAATCCGTCGTACGCTTGTCCTGATGCGACCTGAAAGTGGAGCTCGAGCCCAGATACCCCGAGGGCTGCGAGATTCACAGGCTGCATACGACCCTCAACGAGGCCGACAGTGCCCAAAGTCACATCGAACCCTTTTCGGCACCATCGCATGGTTCGGGGATCCCCCGACTTATCCGAGAGAGTTCCATCTTCCTGCTGCCATCGTGGCTTGTAGGTCGCACCAAGCACGCGTACGGAGATTGCTGGGTTGTCTACGAGATCAACAGCAAAGGAGACCCCGGCGGTTGACGGACGCTTGACATTATGAAGTGATACGCCTGTATTCGCCGCTGATTCCGAGTCGGTCTTGCCCTCATCCGCCTCGCCGGCGGCGAGCTCTTCTTCCTCGTCATCGGGCAGGTCACTGTTCCGTGGAAACAGGATCCCGCTCAAGTACCGTTCGGATGGACGCGTCTCGGCCCCTAAGACCTCATCTGCAGAGAGAGGTCCGACGAGATCTGCTCGAAGTCGCTCGAGCAACTGCCTTCGAAACTCAAGCCGATGCTGCTGGATGTCGTCCGTCATCTTCGTCACCTCTAGTCCTTAACTGTTGCAGAATACGCCGCACCAGCCCCGGAGTACTGGGACAAGGAAATAGCCGGAATCTCGGATCGGTTGCGGCATCGAGCCAAGTCTTGGATCATCCTCTCGGAGTACGACGGTACGCGCGGCGATCCTGTATAGGTTGCCCAGGCTGGTTCCCGGGGTCCATCTTCCGCGTACGTGATCGGAAAGTGAAGTCGCGACAGAAAATGCATCGCTTCGCACCGATTTTGCGAGTCGCCCCAGATACACCAGCGCCCCGAAGTTGGTGACTTCCGTTATGTCGTACTGCCAGTCAGACGCATGAGTGCACCTCGCCTCAACACATCGGATCTCATCTTGTGTGGACCACAAATGCTGCTGAATAGTCAAGGCCGACTCATGAGACGCAATGCTATCGTCGATTAAGTCGCCTCTCCGCCCGACTTCCATGTGAACGAGCTTCGCGCCCTTGGCAAGGCGCACTCTCCATTCATGCCGAAAAACCCTTCCCGAACTCTCGTGTAGAGAAGTCGCGTCGTACTTAGAGGCTGATTTGATGCACAGGGAATCGGAGCCTCTTGTAATAGCCACATAATCAATCCGTGCTTCTTCAAACGTGCCGCCTCCGTTCGGAGGCAAGCAGTAGAGGACGCGGTCGGATTGACGCCCTTTGGATGCATGCACCGTGCCGAGGATTGGGCCGCGCGTTCCCAGGTCAAAATAGCAGGCCTCAACCGGCGGTCTCTCTCGACTAAGTTGTTGTCGGAGTTTCCGATGGTCCACGCCGAACTGCTTGCGCGCCAGCCGCCTGAGCAGGTCCCAGGCTCGATCGGCGAGTAGGCCGTCGCCAACTTCGGCGGCGATTCGTTCTTCTAACTCGCCTCGTTCGAGTACCAGACCGCGTGGACGGAAGCCCATAAACACACGCGCCAGCCACGGATGGGCACAATCAGGAAGTCCCGACATTCTGACGCGGTGGCTCACGCCATTCGCCGTGAGCGCATTCGAAGCGCAGAGCACTTCGGCGCGCGTGCGAAACAAAGCCAACAAGTTGTCCTGTTTGGCGATATTCGGAATCTCGTGTACTTTCCACGGCTGGATTTGCACGGGCTCGACAACTGTGGAAAGGACTTGTCGTACGGCCAAGCGCAGTTGGGTAGGGGGGAGTTGCGTTGACTCCATCAACGTCCGCACGCTCGTGAGTACGACGGCAAGCTGCTCGTCCTTAAACCTGTGCAAGTGCGTGAGTCTCTTCTCGGCGAATTCCGAGCCCAGCATCCCACGTAGTATTTCGGATGTCACGGCATCTGCTGCGGTGGTCTCGTTCGTGAAGTCATAGATCGCCTGAAGGAAATCAGCGAAGACGGTCACGCCACAGCTTCTCGGAAGAGACTTCGTGAGTTCCGAAACCAGCTCCAGCCTGATTCCCACGAGGTCCTGCGCTTCGTCGACGATGACGTGCTCAAAGCGATCGAGATACTCCCGAGCGTCGGAATTCGGCTGGCTCAGCAGTTCAATCGCCTGCCTGATCGTGAGGTCGTAGTTTCCGTCTTTCCAGACACCGTTGGTCTCCTCACCAAACCCCACTTGCAGCGACCACGCGTGCGAGTCAACCGTTGATATGGCAATCGCATCTGCTGTTCCAGAGTTCCCGACATATCGGCCTATGCGATCTCGAACCTCAGCTACAGCGGTACGCGTGAAACTAATGATTAGGATATTCGAAGCGGTAACGCCAAGTTCTCGTATCAGGTGGGCCGCGCGCGCACACGCGACTGCGGTCTTGCCCGTCCCAGGTGGCGCTACAACCAGCAACCGAGCGTTCGGTGATGCCTCAATGATCTCCCGCTGCTCCGAAGTGGGGGACCAGACACCCGATCCGAGCTCTGCGGGAACTTTGGTGCACCTCTGAATTGTTCCCATCTTGATATTGTACTCGGAGATATCTCCTGCGCCGCTGCACCGTCGGGCGCGCAAGAGGTAACTACCATGCGTTAACTCTCATCGATCTCCTTATCGCCTATCCGCGCCGTATGACGTCAGGCGACCATCGGTTGGCAGAACACTCGCCACGGGTCGCATTCGCGCAGGTCAAGCAAGGTGACCCCTGATCGGTAAATTTTCGCGAAATGACCCGGGCCTCCGCACCTGAGATCAACGCCGCCGCGCATCTCGCGTTCCTCACCAACATCGAGACGCTGCTGCGCGAAGGGCGCTTCACAAGCACCTACAAGTTCGCGCTGTTGCTCTCATTCGCGAACATCGACTTCGTCCACACAGACACCCCGAATCAAGGCGTCGAGGTCGCGCCTGAATCCGAATGCCCAGACCCTAATCAGTCGGTCCGCGTCTTCGGTAAACAAGATCCGATAGTGGCTTTGATCGGCCACGATGCGAAGTTCCTTCAAGCCGCAGCGGGCCTGGGTAATGATCGGCTTGACCCACAATCGACAAAGCGGTGAGGCATCGATGAGGCCACCCAACCGTCGCTGGACCGCGCACTGTGCCAAGGGCTGCAGGTGCCTAATCCACTCGGCGAACTTTGTGCGATCAGACTCTCGAGCGAGGCTCGCTAGGTGAGTTATCTCGACGTCGTCGAGGCGCGTCGTCGATCGCTTTCTCGGATCGCGCTCCAGCGCTTGGTTGCCCTTTGGGCGAGCCGACACGAGCGCCTTTACTGAGGCGTATGTGTCCTCCAACGAGACTTCAATGATCTCTTCGGCTAACTGTGCAAGCGTGCTAAGCCTGGCTTCGTAGATCGACTCAAGCTGCCTTGCGATCGCGAACTTCTGGTCAAGGTCAAAGGTCGAATCAGGCAGGTCCTCCTGGCGAGTGGCCCTCGTCACCATTTCCACCCAATCCTTCATGATAGGTCGATCGGGTTCAAATCCCTTCAGCTTGGCAGCGAGATTCCGCTGCAAGCACTCGCGAGCCTCTTCTGGCAGATGGGATGGGATCGATTCACCTATACCCTGCTGCAGCTCGATGTCGGACCACTTAAGTTCATTGCTGAGGAACCCTGCTGAGTCGAACTCACGTCCCACTTGAAACGCCGCCGCAACAATCGAGCGCAATGCCGCGTCAGGGAGACTGGAGCAGGAGCGTGAGAGCGCAAGATGAACGAGCCGCCGGGCAGCCGCGCCATCCCAGTCTTCGGGGCGTCGTAACAGCAACTGCCGAGCCACGTGTAAGGTTCGTCGATCCACATCGCTACCGGGTATCTGAAACTGATCCATGCTTTCACATCACCCTGTTCGTGCTCTGCTAATGTGGGGGCAAGACCCAACCGCAACGACTGGGAGGAATTCACGACTTGTAGTGCGCAATGGTTCGTAACGAGGTTGCCCGCGCCGCGCCCCGCCCAGTGTAGTCACGGTGAATTCACATACGTGTGCTGGACTGATACACCTCTGAAAGAGGACATTCGTCGCTAAACAGACCTTAAGGCTGCGTGTTGGGGGGTTCGAAAATGGAATTGGGCCGTACTCGGCACTCGCACCTCGCACCGAATTCCTGTAGGAACGAACTGACACGCTGGTGTGTTATCGCTGAAAATACCACCACACAGAGAATATCCTCGACTGGTGCTTTCGGCCAAACGAGTATCTCCGCTGCGTGCTTCCGCTTGCCGTCCTCGTGGCCCCTCCAGTATGAGGCAGTGAGCACCGCCCACGGCAGGTGCTAAAGCGCGCTAGTGTTTGCGGAAAGGGAATGGCACGTTGTGCCGTCAGCGGCAGCATTTCCGTCACAGATCAGCAGCTCGAAGGAGTCTTCGCAGATTCGCCTTGGCTCAACGACAACGAAGCGTAAGTCGTCTGTCGTTTCTCGTAGACGGGACAGCATTGGGGTCCTCGGTACCAAGAACAGTGGTACTAGATCTCGGAAAGTCATGCGGGGGCGTCCGTTCTCAAGACCGGCTTCGATGTAAGACAGGTGCGAAGAATCCTTCCAGTGCTTCTTTGTCGGGAAGCAGAGAATCTGTGGCGTCGAGCGACGGAACAGGAGCAGCTTCCCAGGGTGGATTTGACCCGCGAGGCACTGTCGCTTGTAGGACTGAAAGAGACCGCGAAATCGGTAGCGGCAATCAAGTGCGACACCGACACCCAGCACACCTACGCAGTTGACTGAACTCACCAACACGGCGCAAGAGGAAGCAAAGAGGTTTCCATGAATCTCTAAGATCTCGGCCACGCTCGATACGGTATCCGTGCAGAGACTCCCGCGGATGGTTGTCAGGCGTCTGCGTGATAGAGCTGTTGGCAGTAGTGGTAGGGATGCTTGGCTCCGAAGCGGTCGAGGTTGTCGAGGACTGTAACGATGCGGCAGGACGCGGTACCACCATTCTTCTCCCCGCGCAGCCCGCGACCGACCATCTGCATGTAGCGCACCGAGCTGAAGACGTGTCGCGCTATCAGCACCATGTCAGTCTTGGGTGCATCGAAACCTGCCGTCAGCACGCTGTGATTACACAGCACGCGAAGCTGCCCGGACTGGAATCGCTCCAAGAAGTAGCGCCGTGCGACGGTCGGGGTGCTACCGCTGATTGCTGCTGCGGTGACCCCCTTGTCATTCAGGCGTGCAGCCATCTCCTCCGCATGCTCGACCGAGTTGGTGAAGAACAGGATGGAGCGCTCAGCGCTGGTCGTAATGCACCTCAAAAGACGCTCATTGCGGTTCTTGATGCCGGCGAAGCGCCTGTTAATGGCATTAAGCAAGTTTTCGAATTCGACACCTTCCCACGACTTCTTCAGCTTGCTCAGTTGAGCCAACTCTTCGGAAGTAAGACTGACGCCGGTATCGAGCGACTCGTGGTTCACCTGTGCTAGCACGCCCTGATTGAGTAGGCGTGGATAGAGGTTCTCTTGATCACTGGGGAAACAGCGATTGTCGAACCGACGAGCAAGGCGCCTTTTCTCTTCAGGGTCCACACGAAATGGCGTGGCGCTTAGACCAAAGATGGCTGGTTCGTCACTCGTTTGCGCGTCGTGTGGGGGCGTGGCCGCGTCCAGCCAATGCAGCACCTCGCTGTAACTTGGTGCGATGGCATGGTGGCACTCGTCTAGGACCACAAGGCCCGGCTTCTGCAGCCACTTCAAGGCCTCCTTGCCAACGCGCTGGATCAGTGTCTGGATCGACGCCACAACGACCATGGGCTTGTCCGAGGGCCCTTCTCTAGGGTTGTGGTTGCCGCCCCAAAGGCGAGCGATACGTAAATCTGTGTGTTGGGCGCCGCGATTGACCCAGACCTGTCGGAACGCCTGAACCGCCTGCTCACACAACTCGTCTGTTTGAGCGATCCAAATGACGCTCCGCTTGTTGCCCTTCGGCGTGAGCACAAGTCGCACAGCTGCCTCTACCATCACCCGAGTCTTGCCGGCGCCCGTGGGCAGGCTAATGACTGCACGCCGCCGCTGGCTGCCACTTTCCAGCAGCAACTGCACACTGCGGAACACCTCCTCCTGGAAGTCATGCAGGGGCAACAGTTCGATCGGCCCACTGATCAACTCCTCGGATTCTCGCGGGGCCTCGGCTGACGAGGCAAAGTCCGCGGGGAAGCCAATGGCGGCTATGAACTCGCGCGCCTGCGCTGTACCCCATTTCTCTGGTGGCTGTAGTCCCTCCGCCTCCAATGTGGCCCGCAACTTACTCAGCGCGGCTGGTCCGAGTTGGCGGAGTACCAGGTCGGCGAGTTGTGGTGGTGTGTAACGACGGACAAAGTGCAAGTCGCTCACCGGTTTGCCTAGCGCATCGAGCAACGGCTCCTTACGTGCGCCGACTGCCCGTAGTAGGCGCTCGGGCAGCGTCTGAGCCTGAGCGACCGTTGCCCGTTGGGCACGAACCTTGGCATCGCCGAGACGGGAGAGTGCTTCCGAAGGCGTACAATCGAGCCAGTCGGATTCCCCTAGCTCTGCGATCAAATGCTCGGCACGCTCGGCGTGGGACAGCTCGTCTAACTGCTTGGTATCCAACAACAGCGCATTGTTCCCCATCAGGCAAGGGGCTGGCTGTGAGGTGTTCTCAATTTTCAATCGGAGATTCATCACGCGCTGGCAGAGTGCTCTTTCACGAGAATCCGTCCGTAAGATCGCCGCCAGTTCGGGCTCCACATCGGTCAGGAGTTCTGGCGGCGCCACACACCTGTCCCATTGGGGATTCATTAGCTCAGCGAGATCCTTCGCCCCCTCGTTTACCCATAGTTGCATCATTGAAGGGTCGAGCACAACAACCAGACGCGTTGGCGTACCGACGCGCTTCGCCTGAGTGGCGGAGGTAGTTACGAATGCGGCACGCAGCGGAATGGGGCCCTCCGAAGATGGCAGATTGGCTGGGACGAAACCATCTTCGGCGGCGCCACGCCACAGTTCGATCGCTGCTGCGTCCGCAAGGTAGTCCGAATTGACGATTGCGTTGATTAGCCCGTGCCAGAAGGTGGTCAAGCTGGGTTTAGTGACGTCCGAGGAGGGGAAGGCGTCGGCCACACTGCGGAGCAGGGAATCGATATCCGTCCAGTTCGGAAGACTTCGTAAGGCTGGTTGGTCGCGGTGCTGGACTACGGCCCTGAGGGGCACTGTCGACGAGCCCATAACCACGTTACCGTGCTCAACGAGGTACCAGGCTAAGGGGTGGGGTACAGATATCGCGGGATACGTGTCTCTCGTGCTGTGTCCAAACCGAATCGAATCGCAAATGCCAAGATCGGTGCACTGATTTCCGAGGTGGTGGGTGAAGCGTGCATTTGATTCGCCTGTAAGTTTCGCGAGCAACGCGTATCCAAGTGGCATCTGTAGTTCTTTGGGCGCGAGATGACTCCATCTAGCGCTGTTCCAGTGCCCTGCTCTGTAGCGTTCGCGACACGCGTAAAGCCAACCGTGAAGATTACGCGTATGCTCAGCGTCATCACTGTTAAAACATCTGGGGGTAATGGGGAACGTGCCCTTCGGAACATCTGTCACGCCCAACGCCTGCAATGTGCTGTTGTCTTCGCAGTGAAAATCGAGATCGACCAGTACATCCGAGTTCGGCGGGACATCACCCTCTCCAACCAACATGCCAGGAAGCAGGACGTTGCCTACGGGGGCCCAACGCCCGTCACGACGTCGCACGCGCACCTCGACGCTATGGTCGAGAGTGTTGAGGAACTCCGTGCGTACTCTCATCGGCACACGGCGGAGAAGAGACCAGAACATCGTCCATTCAGCCTCTTGCCGGGCGTAAGCCCGAACCGCACTTTGAAGAGCCGCCCTAAGTTTCGACGCCCAAAGTCCATCGCTTGGCTCGCTGACGCGAAGAACGTCTCTCAATATGCGGTTGGCTTCCCGGTTGGACTGCAACTCAACGGCCACCGCTTCACGACCGAGCAGGGGCACGCTTTCTGGTGCAAGGCAGACGCTGTCCGCCTTGGCTAAGTCGCCTGACTGGGTCGGAATGATCGCCAGCGTTGGACGAGCCTGATCCCACTCACTGCGGTTCACCTGTTCGGAGAATTGCTCGGCCAACCTTAGTACGTGGAGCGAGGCCTCGGCCTCGGTCGATGCCACCCAGTCAAACCAAGACTTGGTGTCCAAGCGGCGGAGCATTGGGAGGTCACCGTCAGAGTCGGGCAAATCAATACGTTCCGCCAAGTGGTTCAAACGGCTGGCGCGCTGACCCTCTAGGCAGGATGCGTGCACCAATCGGCATCGCTTCTCTGGACCAGCGAGCGTCTGCCAAGTAGTCGCCAGCGAGCGAGTGTCGTTCGGGTGACGCCAGACGTCCTTTGCGCATCGGAGTGCACCAGTCCCATCTGGAACAATCGTTGACGATATGAGGCGAGACCAGAGCGAGTTGACAAGAGGTGCGGCGGTATCCTCCTGACGATCGAGTCTGCGTGGGAACGCGTCGAGTAATCGACCGGGGTCACGCGGGTTGGCAAGGCTGGGTAGCGTGTCAGCGATCAATTGGGCCGCCTCTTGCATCAGTGCGGTATTCCACTCACCGCTGATGACCGCATTTCGATCGCTGTTCAGTTTCCAAGGCGCATTCAGAACGCCTGGTAGATAGGTCTGTGTTTGCGTCGGGAAGAATGCCCAAAAGCGGCCAACCTCATCGCGGCGCCCTTCGATTGGCATCGCCCAAGAGACGGGTACCGTTTCCCGCGCATGGATGTGCGTGGCGTCATCCCTCGCTGCGGCATCGGTGATGCGAACATCCGTTGTCTCGATGCGCCAGCGGGAGATATTGTTTCCATCATGCAGGATTCGCTCGCAACCGTCGCGCGAAGTGCGAGCCACACGCGTTGGTTGCTCGCCCGTATCAAGATCTAGTGTGCAGTTGACAGGGAAGAACAAGAGAAACTCGACAGGGAATGACGCGATCTCCCCCTGGATCTGACGTCGAAGGTTCTCCGACCTAACTTCGACGCGGACGATTGTCTCAGCCCACTCGAGGCCACCACAAATCGGATCTTCGACACGCTCGTTTTCCGGCAGGGGCCACGCGAGCCGCAGACCAGGCGCCTCCTGCACCTGAAAGCTTCGTTGGAGTTCCGTTTTGCACCTGTTGGGATCGAAACGAATTGCGCCTGAACTCCGCGTAAGTATATCGATCTGTCCATTGAGCTTGAGAAGAGACTTAAACCCGAGGCCGAATCGGCCGATTTGATTACCGCGCTTTGGAGAGGAATGCGACCGAAGTAGAGCATCCAATCCTTCGGCACTCAATGGTGCCCCAGTGTTAGCGACATAAAGCCGTGACTCGCATAACTTCACGCAGACTCGCCCCGAACCGTTTAGCGCAGAACCATCCTCGTGTGCTTCCAACAGGGCGTCCGCACCATTTTGAACGAGTTCCAGAATCTGACGGTAACCGTAGCCGCCTGCCAGGACCGTTTTCTCGACTCCGAAGTGCTCCTTCAGCAGTCCGGGATCTGCCCGATACGACTCCAACTTCCTGTTGTTCAACTCCGCGAGTTTTTCGTGTAGCACGCTCCTGATGCTCCGAGAGTGTTTTGGGGTTTCGTTGACTTCCCGCACGGTATCGTTGACGATAGCGGTTTATGCCGACAGACGGGGCGAGATTCTGTCACCCGGTGGCCTGTGGGGCGCATTGCCAGGCACAGGACCTCCCTTCGAATACCCCCTCCTTTCGAAAGTGATGGGGTCGCTTTCATCGGTCCACCCGTTGTCCAGCATCGCTGGGACATAGCGATACCGTCGTTGCGTTGGTGCGCTGCAGCAATGGTTTGATTCAGCCAATCGGGGATAGTGGCGGAGCGCTAGCGCGACTGGTTTTCGCTGGTGTTGAGGAGCAACTGCGAGAATCGAGTTCGGACTTCAAGAACTCCAATCTGATATGCAGCTTTAGTTGACATCCTCCAAGCAACTCGCGTAGTGATGTGCAGATAGATCCCCATTGATCTTGGTGATCATGCTGGTGCATCCACTCGCGCAGGAACAGTTGTCTGTCACGCACTGCGTCGATAGAGCCACTCGGATAACTGGTGTAAAGCCTCGGGCTGCCAGGGCAGTCCAGTCGTTTGTGCGATGT
>Ga0169931_10008237_pt1 | contig 15253 bp, 9 predicted proteins | sample Kivu_15m_20L_FD_129675 | JGI IMG/M metagenome (GOLD analysis project Ga0169931, IMG submission 129675) | Freshwater microbial communities from Lake Kivu, Western Province, Rwanda to study Microbial Dark Matter (Phase II) - Kivu_15m_20L... | ecosystem: Environmental > Aquatic > Freshwater > Lake ... | reverse complement strand
TCACCCGCATGGCCTACGGCTACCGCGACGTGGACTTCCTCCACCTGCGCATCTACGCGCTTCACGAGTCAAAAGACATACTCACAGGCACCTGATTACCGCACCAACTTCCCGGATGAACCGGTTTATGGCCCCGGTGAGAACAAAACCGGCCACTCCCTTACGCTTTCCGGCGAAGGCGTGCTCGCCAAACAGTTCGTGGCTGAATACTGGCTCAGTCAGGCACCGAAACTCAGCGGCTGGACGTTCTACGCCTCACGCCAGCCATCGGATAGCTTCAGCGGCATCACGCTCCATCTCGAAAAGGACGACGAAACCTTCAAACCCATCGAATTCTGGATCGTCCCTTATGTGGATCAAGACGCCGAGAAAATCGACATCTCCGTCTGGCATCCCAGCATCAAGCGCCTGCCGGAACGGGCACGTTTCATGGCCCTCTTCCTCATGCTCGACGAGCTCCTCGGCGAACACGGCACGCAAAACTGGATCGGCGAGATCAAATTCAGCGAGGATCAGCTCAAAAAGGCCATCCCCATCGCAGAGCTGCGTGACTTGATCGCCGAAACGCAGCAGCAGCACGATTGGAAAAAGTATCCACCCACCGACACCTACTCCAGCTACCACCTCAAAGAACAAGACGGCGACTGGCTGCGTGGCGACACTGTGGCCGGCTCCTCGCGTTTTTTTCGCCTGCTCGGCAACTACTTTGGTGCCGAAGGCCCCTGCGAGCATCCCCTGCCCGATCTCGGAGTCGATCTCGTCTTCGTCGCCATTCCCGTCGCGCACTTCCCCAAAGGCGAAGAAGTCAGCGCCCGTGGCGAAATCGAAGACGAGCTCATCGCCGCCCTCGAAGCCCAAGCCTCCGGCGTCTCCCTCGGCGGCGCCACCGGCCACAAAAACGGCTACATCGACCTCGCCCTCTTCGACGGCGACCGCAGCCTCGAAATCGTTCGCAGCGTTCTGCGCAAGCATCGCGTGCCCAAGCAGACGATGATTCGCTTCTTTACCTCGGATCGTGGACGAGACGTGGTCGCGGTTTGAATTTTCTGAGCCTCACTCAAACGCAATATTCCCTGGGTGCAGGTCGGACAGAAAAATGCCGTGGCATTCCAACTCACTCATCACTCTCTTAACCTCAGGCCAGCGATCCTCGAATTTCTCCATGCGATCCATCTCCCAGGCTTCCCAGGTCTCTTCGTGGAAGTCGAAGGGCTCGTCCAGAAGCGCCCCGGCAAAATCGAGGAGGTAGGGAGGTCTCACGATGGTCATCTCCACCGCCAGATGTTCATCGTCGTGATGCAGGTAGGCGGGCACTGCAAAGCCGCGTACCATCTCGACTCGCAGCTCATGCAGACGGAGGTAGCAGTCGCGTTCTCGCTCATAGGGTTTCATCGAGCGAAAGAGCTTCACCGCCCACGGATGATTTCGGTCCTTGCCGTGCAGGAACCAGACGCTACATCCACTCCGAAGCCGAGACTGTCGCCCAGCTCCGCGTGGCGGCTCGCGGCATACGTCAGCGCCTTTTGCTCCATGGAATCAAACACCATCCTCTCATCCTCACCGAAGACCGGCTACAGCGCCACCGTGGAGATGTTTCTCGAAGTCGGCGGCGTGCGTCATGATGTTTCCCACATGGGTCCGGAGTTCATCATCCTCGCCAAACCGGTGAACTGCCCGCCCTGCGAAGCCGTCGTCGGCCTCAGCGTGGATGGCAGGCTCAAGCAGTGGCCAGTGAAGCTGCCCGAAGGTATTTCCGAGGCGGCAAGCCGCGTGCGGACGGCGAAGGCGGCGTGATAATCATTGAACAGGCGCCATGCCGGCCAAGATTGAGCTTCCATCGGAAGAAACCGTCTTCGCTCGCCATGAGTGGCTCGGTGACGAAGTCACGCACGATTTTCGCTACTCGAACGCCAGTTTGTCGGAGAGGCCGTTTGGAACCTGGGGCGTAGAATAACGAAGTTTGGCCTCAGCCAAGATTTCTTCCACCTCAATGAAAAATGGCTCGTGCTTGTGCTCGAGATCAAGTCGTCGAGCGAAGGCCAAGTTTTCCTCCGTTTCACAAACGTCCCAGCATAGGCCTGAGGGCCATTCGTGAATCGCAAAGCCCAATCCTCTGCAGGTTTCGTCCAAAAGAACTTTCTGAACATCTTTGAACTGAGGGTCTGTTTCAAAACAAAGCTTCAGAAGAGAGTAGCTAGTTATGTATTCGAGTTTCTCCCATAGAGTGTGCTCTGAAACAAGGTTCTGAATGCACTTGGCGAGATAGTATAGGCTCCATGAGTCCCTAGCGTGATAGCCTTCGATCAGCACGGGGAAGAGCAGGTCTCGAAAAAGTTCGTGGCGAACCTTGTGTCCATAGTCACCCGATTCAAGAAAGGCATGAGTCCAAGCACTTCTCTCTGAATCATCGACAAAAGATTCAATGAACAAGCGGACATTCCTCGCTGCTTCAGTTCGAAGACCGAGCTTGGCCGCTTTCTTGAATGCATCGTAATGGTCTAGGTTCATCGATTCGATAATCACAAAAACCGCGCCGTGCGGCTCACTTTGCTCTTCTTCACTTCCTCCGGTGTCCCAGCCGCGACGAGTTGGCCGCCATCGGTGCCGGCTTCGGGGCCGATGTCGATGAGGTAGTCGGCTTCGGCGTAAACGTCGGGGTGGTGTTCGATGACGACGACGGTGTGGCCTTCATCGACGAGGCGGTGGAGGACGTCGATCAAACGGGCGACGTCGCGGATATGGAGGCCGATAGTGGGCTCTTCGATGAGGTAGAGATTGCGCTTCCCGGCCTTTTGAATGCCTTTGAGCTGCTCCTTGATCGTTTTGCCGTCGCCGCTGCGGAGTTCGGTGACGAGTTTGATGCGCTGGGCCTCGCCGCCGCTGAGTGTGGGACTGGGCTGGCCGAGTTGCAGGTAGCCGAGGCCGGTGTCGGCGAGGAGTTTGAGCGGTCGCGCGATCTTTTGCACGGGGGCGAAGAATTCGGCGGCTTCGGTGATGCTCATGCGGAGCACGTCGCCGATGTGCTTATTATTGTATTCGATTTCGAGCGTGGCGGCGTTGAAGCGCAGGCCGTGGCAGGTTTCGCAATGCACGCGCGTAGTCGGCAGGAAGGCCATCTCGACTTTGATCTCGCCATTGCCGCCGCAGGTCTCGCAGCGGCCGCCTTCGGTGTTGAAGGAGAAGCGGCTGGCGGTGTAGCCGCGGGTTCTCGCAAGCGGCACTTGCGCAAACAGAGCGCGGATGTCGTCGAGGATGCCGACGTAGGTCGCGGGGCAGGAGCGGCTGGTTTTGCCGATGGGCGATTGATCGACTTCGTGGACGGTTTGGAGGTTTTCGAAGCCTGAAACGGTCTTCCAGGCCTTCGTGACCTTGATTTTGGCCTTGCTGACCTTCTCACGCACCGCAGGCGCGAGAGCACCGTGCATGAAGCTGCTCTTACCGCTGCCGCTGACGCCCGTGAGCACGGTCAAACGACCGAGCGGAATGCTGACGTCGATGTTTTTGAGGTTGTTCGCGGTGGCACCGGTGACGCGGAGCCAGCCGTCCTTCGACTTCGCGGATGACAATGGTCTGCGAGTGCCGCGTGAGGGATGTTTGAGCGGATGTTTGAGGCTCTGGCCGGTGACGCTCTGCTTCGACTTCAAAAGATGCGCCAGCGTGCCTTGCGCGACGATTTCGCCGCCGAATTTGCCCGCGCCGGGGCCGAGGTCGAGGATGGTGTCGGCGCGTTTCATCGTCTCGTCATCATGCTCGACGACGAGGAGGCTGTTTCCTTTGTCGCGCAGGGCGGTGAGCGTGTTGAGGAGCTTTTCGTTGTCGCGCGGATGCAGGCCGATGGTGGGCTCGTCGAGCACGTAAAGCACGCCACGGAGGTTGCTGCCGAGCTGCGCACTCAAACGAATGCGCTGCGCCTCGCCGCCGCTGAGCGTGTCGGCGCTGCGATTGAGCTGCAAGTAGCCGAGGCCGACCTCCTGCATGAATTTGAGGCGCTGGGAGATTTCCGCGACGATGTCGCGAGCGATGATGGCCTCCGTGCCTTCGAATTTGAGCTTGGCGATGAGTTTACCGGCCTCACCCGCGGTGAGTGAGGCGAAGTCTTGAATGGTGCTCTTTTGAAGCTGCACGGCGCGACCGATCTCGTTGATGCGGCTGCCGTTGCACGTCGGGCAGAGCTGACGTGGCGCGGTGTCTTCATCATCGTCGCTGTTGAAGCGGCGTTCTTCCTCCAGCTCGGCTTCGAGCATGGAAACGTCGGCGTTGCGGTCGTTGAGATCGCGTTTTTGGCCGACGTAGCCAAAGCCTCGGCAGTCTTTGCACCAGCCGTGCGGGCTGTTGAAGCTGAAGAGACGCGGATCGAGCTCTTCAAACGACAAACCGCAGCTCGGGCAGCTCATTTCGGTGCTGAGCACGTGCATCGTTTTGTCGGCGAGACGCAGCTTGATGGTGCCTTTGCCCATCTTGAGCGCCGATTCGATGTGCGGGCGCAAAACATCGGCGTTTTCGCCTTTTCCGACCTTCGCGATGACGGCGTCGATGCTGTGCTCTTTGAAGCGTTCGAGGCGTTTGAAGCCCATCGTCGGTTTGAACTCGCCATCGACCCAAAGCGTCTCGATGCCGTGTTTCGCGGCGTTTTCGGCCACATCGGTGTGGAAGCCTTTTCGCGCCTTGATGAGCGGCGCGAGCAAATGGCCGCCGCTGGTGCGCAGGTGGCCCTGGATGGTTTTCAAAATGGCCTCCGAGCTTTGCTTCTTCACTGCCACGGCGCATTTCGGGCAATGCTGTGTGCCGAGCTTCGCAAAGAGCAATCGCAGGAAGTGGTAGGTCTCGGTCACCGTCGCCACGGTCGATTTACCGCCGCCGCGCGAGATGCGCTGCTCGATGGCCACGGTGGGCGGCACGCCGCTGATGAGATCGACCTCCGGCTTCTCCATCTGCTCGACAAAGGTGCGTGCATAGACGGACATCGAGTCGAGGAAGCGCCGCTGGCCTTCTGCGAAGATGAGATCGAAGGCCAAAGATGACTTTCCTGATCCACTCAAGCCTGTCACTACCACGAATTCGTCTCTCGGAATATCGAGCGAGATGTTTTTCAAGTTATGCTCGCGTGCGCCGCGGATGCTGATCGTGTTTGTAGTTCGGGCTTTAGCCCGTTCAGGCGGCCCAGAGCGGGCTGAAGCCCGAACTACTAACTCAGAATCGAGCACGCTTTGGAGATAGCGGCCCGTGTGTGAACTATCGCATGCAGCGACATCCTCTGGCGTCCCCGCGATGACCAAACTACCACCGCCCGCACCGCCTTCAGGTCCAAGATCAAGCACCCAGTCGGCGCATTTGATGACTTCCAGATTATGCTCGATGACGACGAGGCTGTTGCCTTCATCGACGAGGCGCTGGAGGAGCTTTATTAATAGCGCGATGTCGTCGAAGTGGAGGCCGGTGGTGGGTTCGTCGAGGAGGAGCAGGCTGCTTTTGCCGGGTGTTTGTGGCTCCAGCAGGTGACCGACGAGTTTGAGGCGCTGCGCTTCACCGCCGCTGAGCGTGTTGAGCGGCTGGCCGAGGCGCAGGTAGCCGAGTCCGGCATCGATGACGAGCTGCAGGCTGCGATTGATCGCCGCGACGGCGCGATGCTCGATGCTGGCGAACCACGGCACGGCGTCCTCGATGGTCATGCTGAGCACATCGTGGATGGATTTGCCGTGGAGCAGGATTTTGAGCGCGTGCGGCTTGTAGCGCTTCCCTTCGCACTCCGGGCAGGTGACGAAGAGATCGCTGAGGAACTGCATCTCGATCTTTTCGAAGCCATTCCCCATGCAGCGCTCGCAGCGGCCCTCGCCGCTATTGAAACTGAAGAAGCCGGGCATGATGCCCTGCGTGGCCGCGTCGTCGCATGCGGCGAAGAGGGTGCGGATGTGATCAAACGCGCCCGTGAACACCGCCGGCGTCGAGCGTGGCGTGCGAGCGAGCGGTGATTGATCGACCATCACCACGCTGCCGAGCTGCTCCCAGCCGCTGATGCTGCCCACGCGTCCGGGTTCATCCTCGCAAACCTCGCCGCGGAGCTTTTGCAGGTTCCGGTAGAGCACATCGTGCACGAGCGTGGATTTCCCCGAGCCGCTGACGCCCGTGATGCAGACGAACGCGTGAAGTGGGATGTCCGCGTCGAGCTTGCGGAGGTTGTTTTGGCGGGCGGAGCGGAGCGCCAAGCATTTATGATTTATGATTTTTGACTTATGATTTGATCGGTCGACACGGACGGATGCTTTTGGCTGGAAATGAGTGAGCGGGATGCCGTTTTGCTTGGCGGTGGATTCAAACAGGGCGCGTGGATACGGGTGAGCGATGACGTCGATGGGGACGATGATGTTGTCGGCGGCACGGGAGAAGTTTTCTGGGTTTGTGTCGCCTGTGAGCACGGAGTCCGAGGCGCGATACCAGAAGAACTTGTTGCTGTATTGGCTGAGCATCATGTCGTCCGGCACGCGCACGAAGCCGCATTGAGCCATGAAGTCATTCACTTCGGCCTGAGTGGGGCGTCCCAGATCGACCTCCACCTGTGAGGTGATGATGGAGGCTGTTTTGCCTTTCTCTTTGCAGATAGCTTCGACGCGGATGGTATCGCCAAAGAGGAGATTCTGTGTGCCGAGGCGCAGCAGGTATTCAGAAGGCAACGCGTGGCGCAGCGTGAGCTTGTTTGACTTGTTGTCGCTCTCCTGATCAATCACATAACCGAACTCGCCACGATTGGTCGCTTTGTGGACGAGGTGGCTGCCCTGTCGGTGATACACCTCATGCTCACCACCACCACCGATATGCGTCCCGAGGTCCCCAGGCACGGTGGCGTGACGATTGAGAATGGCTAGCTGGTCATCGAGAAGCCTCTCTCTTTTCGAGCGGCGAGCCCAGCCGAAACTTTCTTGATCAGCGCTTCGGTGGAGTTCTTCGGCGCACGGATGCGGGCTTGACGCAGCTTTTCCGGATCGGTCTCGAAGCGACGGATCGGACGGGAGTGGCTGGAGGATGGCGGCGTAGGCACGGCTGCGGGATTCATCGTCGGAGAGAGTGGGGAGGTCGAGAGGATTTTCGGCGGCTGAACTTGAAACTTGAAACTTGGAACCTGAAACAGGTCGCCGCGTTTGCGGCACGGGGATCGATTTTCTTCCGAACAGATAATCCCCGGTGAGCGAGCCCTTCGTCTTCGCGAGCTTCTCCAGCGGCCCATTAAAAATGAGCTCGCCGCCCTTCTCACCGCGGCCGGGGCCGATGTCGATGAGGTTGTCGGCGGCTTGCATGACGGCTTCTTCGTGTTCGACGACGAGGAGCGTGTTGCCTTTGTCGCGCAGGCCTTCCATCACGCCGATGAGGCGACCGATGTCGCGCGGATGCAGGCCGATACTGGGCTCGTCGAGAACGAAGAGCGTATTCACGAGCGACGCGCCGAGGCAGGTGGTCAGATTCACGCGTTGCAGCTCGCCGCCGCTGAGGGTGCGCGTTTGGCGGTCAAGATTGAGGTAACCGAGGCCGGCGCGGTCCATGTAGCTCACGCGGCTGGCGATTTCATCGCGCAGGAGTTTCGCGGCGTGATCGCCTTCTTTGAGCGGCCAGGTTTGCACGAGCGGATGCAATTCGCTCACCGGCATGCGCCACAGATCGGCGATGGTGTGCGGGCCGATGCGGAAGGCGTAGGCTTCTTTTTTCAAGCGACCGCCGCCGCAGTCGCCGCACTCGGTGTAGGCGCGGTAGCGGCTGAGGAAGACGCGCACATGCATCTTGTAGCTGCGCGATTCCATCCACTTGAAGAAGCCGCGCACGCCATACCACTCGCCGCGGTTGTAGGCGACCTCGGGATCGGGGTCGGTGCCCTCGATGAGCCAGTGGCGCTCTTCGGGCGTGTAGTCGTCGAAGGCCTTGTGGATGTCGATGCCGCGCTTCCGCGCCGCGCGTTCGAGATCGAGCTGCGATTCGCCATACGTGCTGCCTTGAAACGGACGCACGAGGCCGAGATTGATGCTCAATGACTCATCCGGGAGCGCCTTGCCGATGTCGATGCCGAGCGTGCGGCCAAAGCCACGGCACGTCGGGCACGCGCCGATGGGTGAATTGAAGCTGAAGAGACCCGGCGTCGGTGTCGGCAGCGTGATGCCGCAGTCGGCGCAGCTCCAATCGGTGCTGAAGTGCCGCGTCTCGGCATCGATGTTCACGGCGACCTTGCCTTTGCCATAACGCAACGCGGCTTCGAGTGCCTCGCTGAGTCGCGAACGCTGTTTCGCATCGAGCGCCACGCGATCCTGCACCACGAGCACCTGCGCGGGCAGTTTGCGACCTTTGAGCGCTTCCGCGTCGTCGAGGCGGATGACGTTGCCATAGAGCCACACGCGCACAAAGCCCTGCGATTGCAGAAACGCGGCGAAATCAGCCGTGACGGCGTTTTTCGGCACGGGAACGGGAAACAGGATGAGCGCCTGTTTGTCTGCGTAGGCGCTCAAGAGCTCGCGCACGATGCTTTCCGGTGTTTCGGGCCGCACGGGGCGTTTGCAGCCGGGACACGTGGCCTCGGCGAGACGCGGGAAGATCATTTTGAGGTAGTCATTGATCTCCGTGATCGTGCCGACGGTGCTGCGCGTGCTGCGCATGTTGTTCACCTGCTCGATGGCGATGGCGGGCGGGATTCCCTCAATCGAATCGACCTTCGGCTTGTCCATGCGCTCGAAGAACTGCCGCGTGTAAGGCGAAAACGTCTCCACATAGCGCCGCTGCCCTTCCGCATAAATCGTATCGAAGGCCAGCGACGACTTTCCGGAGCCGCTCGGTCCCGTGATGACGTTCAGTTTGCCCAGCGGCAGGTCGAGATCGATGCCCTTCAGATTGTTTTGCTTCGCCCCGCGGATGCGGATGGAGTCGGCGATGAGTTGGCGGGCAGTTTTCTTCGGCATGGGGGCTGTGAGCGTAGCGATACGCCTCCGTGTGGCAATCGGGCGCTCGTGTTGTGATCAAGCGGCGGCTGCGAGAATGCCTGCTGCCTTGTGCAGGGTCTCGTCGTGCTCTTTCTCGGGCACGGAGTCAGCAACGATGCCGGAGCCGGTGTGGAAGGTGATTTCATCGCCTTTTTGCACGGCGGTGCGGATGGCGATGTTCCACTGGCTGCGGCCGTCGAAGCCAAACCAGCCGATGGCTCCGGTGTAAAGGCCGCGCGGATGCGGCTCGAGCTCCGCGATGATCTCGCAGGCGCGTTTCTTCGGCGCGCCGGTGATGCTGCCACCGGGAAAGCAGGCGCGAAAGGCATCGACGTGATCGACATGCGGCCGCAGCGTGCCGGTGACCGTGGAGACGAGGTGAAACACTTGGGCGAAGCTTTCCACGCGCCACAATTCCGGCACTGTGACGCTGCCGAACTCGCAGACCTGGCCGAGGTCGTTGCGCTCGAGGTCGGTGATCATGAGCAGCTCGGCGCGTTCTTTGGTGGAAGCGGTGAGTTCTTTCACAGCGGCGGCATCGCGGCCAGGATCGCTCACAAAGCGAGGACGCGTGCCTTTGATCGGGCGTGTGGCGATGCGGGAGCTGTGCATGCGCAGGAAAAGCTCGGGCGAAGCGGAGAGGACGGTCGTTCCGGCCAGTTGCATGAAAGCAGCATGCGGGGCGGGAGAAACGGCGCGCAGTTTCAAATAGAGAGCGAGCGCGTCGGCATCGTGCGGCCACGCGGCTTTCCACGGGTAGGAGAGGTTGACCTGGTAGATGTCTCCGGCGGCGATGTAATCCTGCGCGTGGCGGACCATGCGAATGAAGTCATCACGAGTGACGCCGGGTTCGAAGTGGAGCGCGGGAGCAGGCGACGATTTAAAATCTGAAATTTGAAATTTGAAATCGCCAAACTGATACCAGCGGGCGTGATCGTGATCGTAAACAAGGCCGTGGGGGTAGATGCCGAAGGTGAAATGGCCGTCATAGCCGACCCAGCCATACAAACCGCCCGCCGAGGCTCGTGGCGTGCGCAGCGCGGCACGGACCTTTTCCCAATCGCGGTCGATGTGGCCCTGAAGAATCTCGACCGGGTCAGCAGTGAGCACAGAGACCGCGCCGGGCTGCGACAAAGAGGAATCCATCCAGACGAAACCCTCGCGGTGGCACAGTTGCGCCGCGATTTTGGCGGGAGTGAAGGAAAACGCACACCGATGGTGGTGCGGCGACGTTTCCAAGGCATGAACGAACAGCGGCAGGGTGTGACCTTCCGGCATTTTGAATGAAGAACCTTGGAGCATTGACACTGGGAGGCCGAAATCGTACCATACGCTCTTTTTCCAGCAACCCGTGACACCGCCCTCCACCATCTTGTCTCCCGATCGTGAACGTGCCTCCGCCGTGGCGTGGGGGGTGCTCTGCGTGCTGGCTGTGGTGCAAATCGGCCTGGCGGTGAAGCTCTTGCTCGCCCGGAATCCGCTGGACCGATCGCTCGCACCGGTAGGAATGCCCATTTCTCCAGCACAGCCAAGTGTGGTGCCAGAAATCGGGCAAATCGCCACGCAGGCCAGCACAATCACGCCCCCACCGCCGGGTTCCTTGATGAGCGCGCCTGCGGTTTCAGTGCCAGCGGCCCCGGTTTCGAGTGCTCCACCCCCGATTGGCTCTTTTCAGCAGCAGGGATCATCCTCTCCCCCGCCCTCGACGGTCAGTCCGCCACCTCCGATGGTGCCCAGCGCTCCATCTCTGGCAGCACCCACCGGGACCCCGCCTCCCGCACCCGCCGTGAAACCAAGCATGCCACCGCCCGGACTGGCACCCCAGCCGGCCAAACCGGACGCGGCGACTACGCTGTTGCGGGATGTGAACTACGTGGTCACCACTGCGAAGGAGATCCGTGGTGCGGGCGACATGAACGGTGCGCTGGAAATGCTGCGCCGCGCGGATGAACTCACGCCGGATCATCCCGCGATCATCGCGGAAATGGCGCAGACCTACGAGCAGATGGGTGTGGCCGCGAAGGCCACGGACAACTGGCGACGCATCCAGCTTCTCGGCGCGACGAAAGCGGGCAGCTTTTTTGAGCTGGCCTCCCGCCGTCTCAGCGATGGACCGGCCGCGACGGCAAACGCCACCGCAAGCATCGAGGGAGAAAAAGTCCTGCGTCTCGGCGCCTGCCAAGTGGCGAGAGACTTCTCCGTGAGCAGCGGCGAGCGATACACGGTGCGTGTGCCGATCGTGCGCAACGGCAGTCATCTGGTGGATCGCAACGCGGTGAACCTCGAGGTTTTCTTTTTCGATAAGGTGAACGGCGTGCAGGTGGCACAGAGCATCGCTCCGGAACCGGTCGAGACTTGGCAATCCGCCCCCGTGGACTGGAGTGGCACCACCGGCGAGGAGACACTGGACGTGGTCTATCATCTGCCGGCGCTGACCGCCGCTGAAATGCAACAGCATGGCCGCCGTTCGTTCCACGGCTACATGCTGCGCCTTTACTATAACAACAAACTCCAGGATGTGGCCGCCGAGCCCCGCGATCTCCTGGAGTTCGGATCCGTGCCGGGCGCTCCTGCCGGTGCCAATCCGCTGCTCCCGCCCGTGGGGAGGTGATCGCCACCTGAAAACGCCCGCATGACTCTTTTGTTCGTTGATTCCAGTGCCACGCAGCACGACACGCGCCTTATCTGGCTAAGAGACAGCCTTCCTGGCTTCAACATCGTGGATTTCACCACGGTGGAGGCGGCAAGCGCGTGGATCACCAAGGCTGACACGCTCGACATCCTCGTAACGGAGGCGATTTTCCCGACGCAGGAGACGGGCTTCGTGGTGCGTGACGCGGCTCGTGCGCGATTCCCGCAGGTCCGCGTGCTTTTCACCACGCGCTATGATCTGGCCGGTTTCGAGGAGCAAGTCGGTGACGCACTGGTGCTGAAGGATGCGCCTTACACGCCGCAGAAGCTGCTGGAGCGCGTGCGCTCGCTGCTGACGCTGCCGGTGGAGTCGGACGCACCAGCGCCGGTGATGCAGCCGGGCACCGTGCTGGGGAATTATCAGGTGCTGGAGCGCCTCTACATCGAAAAGGAGGCCGAAACGTATCGCGCCTTGCAAGTTGCGGTGCAGCGGCCGGTGGCGCTCGTCTTGCTGAAGCCGGAGCATCTGAAGCAGCCGGAGATCGTGGCGAAATTCAAAGAGCGTGAGCGCGTGAAGGCCTCGCTCATGCATCCGCGCATCGCGCCGTTGTTTGAGGCAGGCGAGGCGAACGGCTGGCTCTTTTACACCCGCGAACTGCCCCGCGGGCGCAGCCTGGCGGAGATCGAGCAGACGGAAGAAATGCTCAGCGAGCGCCGACTCACGGAGGTTCTCTTCGGCGTGGCGGAGGCGATGCAATTCGCCACCGAGCGCGGCTACCATCACCGCAGTCTCGCAGCGCGCGACCTTTACATCGATGCCGAGCACCAGGCGAGCATCGTGAACATCTTCCGTCCGCCATTGGCCGACAAACGCGATGCGAAAGCCGACGTGCGCGCCCTGCTGGCGCTGATGCGTCCCGTCGCCGCCGAAGGAAAGGCGCGCGGGCTGCTGCAATCGCTCGCGGATGCGAATCACGACTGGAAGGGCCTGCTGGCCGCGCTCGACGAGAGGCGGGATGAAATGCGCGAGCACAGCATCGTGCGCAAGATCGAGGCGGAGACGCTGCCGGTGGATGTGAGCGGCAAGAAGCCGTGGTGGGTGTGGCTGATGGTTGTCGTTATCCTTCTCGTCGTCGCCGGTCTCGGTGCGTTCATGAACGGCAGCGGCGTCATCCCCGGCGCGGGCGTCAGCGTGCTGCCGATCGAAATGGTGCGCGTGCCCGCTGGTGGGTTCAAGTATCAGAAAAATGACAAGATCACGCTGCCCGAGTTCTTTATCAGCAAGCACGAGGTCACGATCGGCCAGTATGCGGAGTTTCTTGATGCTTTGAAAACAGCAAAGCCGGGGGAGTTTGACCATCCGCTTCAGCCCAAGACCAAAACGAGCCATGAACCGGCCAAATGGACCACCTACCACGCGGCGGCAAAGAGCGGCAGCACCTTCAATGGCGAAAGCATCACGCTGAACACGCCGGTCACGCAAGTGGACTGGTATGATGCATATGCCTTTGCCAAATGGATGGGCCAGCGCCTGCCCACCGAGCAGGAATGGGAAAAGGCCGCGCGTGGCCCCGATGGTTTCAGCTATCCGTGGGGCAGGGAACCGCTCTCCAACGCCGCCAATCTCGGCGATGACTACGATCCCGCGCCGAAAGGCCGCGGTGGGCGCATCGACGGCCACAATCTCTGGGCACCGATCACCCGCATCTCGCAAGACATGAGCCCCTACGGCGTGTGCGACATGGCAGGCAACGTCAGTGAGTGGACCTCCGGCGAATCGAGGGACGGTGAATGGCCGCCGCACCCGGATTTCATCGACATCAAGATGCCCGTCGTGCGCGGCGGGCACTTTGGCCAAAAGAGCAGCGATCATCTGCTCACCGACCGGCTCTTTCCAGAATCCGAAAACGAGGCTACACTCGCCCGCGGTTTCCGCACCGCCTCCAGCACCGCTCCTGCCAAACCCAAACCGTGAAGCTCATGAATCGTCTCTTTTTGCTGCTCGCCACCTGCCTGCTCGCCGCCGGCGCTGCCAATGCGCAGTATGTGACCAACCTCACCCTGCTGAAGAATCAATTCCTCACCGGGGAACCGGTAGTCGCCACGGTCACCATCATCAACCGCTCCGGTGCGGATGTCATTCTTGGGGGTCATGGTGCTCGTGACTGGGTGCAGTTTGAAATCATCGAGTCCACCGGCCGTCGTCTCGCACCGATCACCGTTGGTTCGGAACAAGCCATCACCATCAAAGCGGGCGATGCGACAAAGAAGGGTTTCGAGCTTTCCGGCGGTTACTCCACCGCAGATCTCGGCACCTTCACCATGGTGGCCAACGTGCTGCATCCCATCACCAAACAGTATTACGCGTCCAACACTGTGCGCATGACCATCACGGACTCCAAATCCTATCTCTTCGACCAGCCCTTCGGCGTGCCGGAGGGATTTCCAAACGCAGGCCGCGCGCGGCGTTACAACATCATCCTCTTTCGCGAACTCAACAGCCTGCTGCTTTATAGCCGTGTCACGGATGACAAAAGCGGCGCTTATCTCGCCACGCTCCTGCTCGGTCCCGTCATCATGGTCTCCCAGCCGCAAATCAGCATCGACGCGAAGAACAAGCTGCATGTCTTCTTCCTAGCGCAGCCGCACATCTACTGCCACGCCATCGTGAATCCCGACGGCAAGGTTTTCAAACGCAGCTACTATCGTGACGACGATGGCAACCGCCCGTCGCTCCTGATGGCAGGCGGCACCGGGCAGGTGGTGGGTGGCGTGTACTTCGATCCCTTGGCTCCTCCGGCCGAGAAAAAGAAGATGCGCAAAGCCTCCGAGCGTCCGCCCGGACTCTGAACGCGGGCTACAATCTTCGCGTGAAAGCGGAACACATCCGCTCTTGCCCGTTTGCGTCGCAGCCGTTACAAACGCGACTATGATTGCCTCGTGGACCGACCTATTCACCGGCTCGCAACTGTATTGGGCCATTTCCATCTTCGCCTCCGTGCTGCAGGTCTTCCTGCTCATCGGCGCGTTCCTCGGCCACGGCTCGGACTTTGATCATGGAGCCGATTCTCACGATGGCAGCACAGCGGACAGCGTGAAACTGCTGTCCTTCCGCATCCTCGTCGCGTTCTTCGTTGGTTTCGGCTGGGCAGGCGTGCTCGCGCAGCGCCAGGGCATGTCTGCGGGTGGTATCGCCACTGCGGCGGTCATTTCCGGTGTCGCCTTCATGCTACTCATGTTCGCCACCATGCGTTTCCTCATGGCGATGCGTGACGACGGCTCGCTGCACTATGAAAACGCCATCGGCATCCGTGGACAGGTCTATGTGACCATCCCGCCGAAGCGCGAGGGCATCGGCCAGATCGAGGTCATGCTGCAAGGTCGCCTCATCACCGCCAGCGCCGTCACCGATGCAGAGCATTCGCTTGCGCCGCAGCACGGCATCGAGATCACCGCGCTCATGCCGCCGAACACTTTCGTCGTCAAACCCACCTCCTAACCATGCCTGACTTCTCCATGATCCCCGTGCTCGCCGGCATCGCCGCCGTTCTCGTCTTCGCCACGCTCGCGTTTTTCGCCTCGCGCTACAAACGCTGCCCCTCCGACCGCATCCTCGTCGTCTTCGGCAAGGTCGGCGGCAACAAGTCCGCCAAATGCGTGCATGGCGGCGC
>Ga0169931_10008236_pt1 | contig 15256 bp, 15 predicted proteins | sample Kivu_15m_20L_FD_129675 | JGI IMG/M metagenome (GOLD analysis project Ga0169931, IMG submission 129675) | Freshwater microbial communities from Lake Kivu, Western Province, Rwanda to study Microbial Dark Matter (Phase II) - Kivu_15m_20L... | ecosystem: Environmental > Aquatic > Freshwater > Lake... | reverse complement strand
GTATTTTTCAACAAGATATCAATATTTAGTATAATATTAATTCAACAACAAATGATGACAAACACCCTTGAATGACATTGATTAAATTACGATTAGTCTTTCCTGACACACAAAGGCCTAAAATATTTACTTAAAAGATACCTTAGATTCTACATCTGCACGATGACTATGCTTTTAATCATGCCGTTCATATTTTTCTAATTTTTTTCATCATTTTTTGACTCATAATATACATCAAACAGTCGACTCTGATCAGTATGTTAGTAAATCATTTTTTCTGTGATTTTTAACTGCTTAATAGTAAAAAGTTTATTATTGATAATATTTTGGTTTGAGATGATCAGTAGTTGAGCAAAAAACATGCAGCTGAGGTGGCTGCTCCTAACAGTAAAGAAAAAGTGCGATTTCTACGAACGACCCAACTAAGTCCTCCCAAAGCTACTCCTGAACACAAAGATAACACTGACTTATTAGGCATTGACATCTACCCAGACTCATCTTTAAGAGACTACTATTGAGCTTTAAGTTTTTCCTACAATTACCTAATCCGTATCTATCTGCCCTACATTTACAGCTTTATCCTTTCTTTTCTTGCCTCCTATAACTACTTTAACTTCCTCTACCAGCTAAGTCTACTTTCCTAATTCTCTTATTCTAACTTCATCTCAATCTTTTTCTATGACTCGCTAGGTCTTTCTTGACTTAACTGTTGAGAAATTTGAGTTGGTATGGTGATAGAAGATGTATTTTTTTATTAAGTTTTTATTTATGGCTGTACATCTAACTCAACGGATTTTTTTTGCTAATTTTACACTAAAACAGAATCGGTTTGATGTTGTTTCCAAAAAGGAAGCTATTTTTTGTTAGTCTGTAAATCTATCAAATTTTCATCTTTATTTATTTAAGTCTAATTTACATCTTGTTTATTGTCTTGTATAAAAGTTCTTTCAGCTATTGAATCTCCTTATTTTTGTTACTTTTTTTCAATTAGTAGACTAGTACTAGCTAAAGCTTCTTGAACTGAAGGCAATACTGAAGTATTTTCTACTTTTCTTTACATTTCTTATTTCTTTTAGCTTAACTCAGATATTTTATTATCAACAGCAACTTATTAAGGGACTGATTCTATTTTACTCTTTGATTCAGAAATCAAAGGCTAGGTTTTAGTAGGATTTGATTAAGACTGAACTGACTCCACTTTGCCCGTATATTATGAAGAAATCGACTATATTTTGGCTGGGGTCTATGTGTTTGCCGTCTCTGTTTTCGCAGTCTCTGTTTTAGTTGTCTATGAAGGAGTCATTAGAGTTGGCAGTATGGCGGCTACTTTTTTCATGGCCATTTTTTACCAAGGTTTAGGCCTTTTGTCCCCAAGTGATGGAATGCTTGGCAGAGGCATGATTTTGGGGGGACAAAACACTGTTTCGTGTAAATTAATTGTCTTGACCAACTCCAGCTTTCTTCTGCCCTTTACGCCTAGCTCTTTCTAATCAGAAGACTGCTAAATAGCGTGCTAACCCTCTTTATTAGTGTCTTACTATTTTTATATTGAAATTTATGTCTTATTTTATTACTGCTAGGCATTTTGATTCAACATCTGCTAATTAATTGTCTTCTAATCTGATTTACCGTTTTCTGCTTCTAGTTTTTTGTATAGCTAATCCACGTTCATTATACTTGTTTAAACTTTCGTAGCTTAAACTTAAATACAATCAGACTGCTGATCGTCTAAAAATGATTGTTTTTGTTACAAAGATTTCGTTAGCTAAAGATTTGTTGGTATTTTTGATTGTTCTAAGATATTATGTACAGCAGTCTACTCAGATAAAATCATTTAATTCTGATCATTTTCTTACAAATTTGCAGAATTATGAGCGTTTACTGCCGTATCAGGCTAATTTTTTTATTATTCTTTGTTTTTTTACACTTCCTATGATGCTTGATTGTTCTAAGTTTGCTATTATTTTTCTCTATACTACATCAGGTTAAACTATTACATCATTACAACAAATATCTAATAAGCTTTTGTTAATTTTGATTTATGTATTTGCATATAAATAAGTAAGATGATGCTATATGGGTATCATTCACATGGTTTTTTTGCGTATTAGTGAGCTCAGAATGACATCAGAGAAGTGCTTTGAGATTGTATTGTAGTTGTCGATTTCCTTTATCATTTGTATGTAGAACTTCTTTTCTCCTTATGAAAACTTGGGCTTGAATACGACGAAAAAGTATGCCCCATACTTGTCTTCATAAGTAGTGCCTTATGCGAAGGCTGGCATTTTGCCAGAAGTAAGGTTGATGCGTCCTTCGAGCTGTCCGCTTCCATCGCTGAACAGGAACATGTTGGCGTTGTTCTCTCGCCTGAAATTTTAGAGCCTGCCTACAATTGACAAGGTGTAGAAACTTTGTCCTTCGAAGGTGGAGTCTTCGGTGAGCTGATGGTTAATCTGATGGAGGGTAACAGGGATGATGGCCTTATCGTTAACTGGCTTGTAGTCGCGCGGGTCTTTCTTTGCTGAATAAGCGGTCTGCATTGGCGCCAACTAATAGATTATATCAATAGAGGCTCTATATTGATAGATTTATATGAAGAGTCAATTAGACCCTCTTTAATAATTTAAATTTTTAACATATTAAGAATTTTTTCATTAAAGATTTTTTCCTTTGATTATACAAAACTGTTGCTTATTATATCTGACTGTGTCATAAATTATAAAATGGATTCACTCAAATCGAATCAGCACATCGACACATTTATGAACAGCGCACTCACTGATCTCAAAAGTTTGACAAGCACTTTGGGAGCTCTTTCTAAATCTGCTGCTTAAGTAGCTATGCATTTATATAGAATAACAATGCCCTCATAAACCGTATGTTGCTGGGCACGGATCGTGATGCTCTGGAGCTTACCAAAGCTCTTTTGACTCATCTTCTGAGAATCGCTTAGCTCAAGGGTCTTTCTGCCCTCATTATGAGCATTCTTGTAAAAACTATTGCCTTTCTCAAAGCAGTCACAGAAACTCAAACAAAAGATAATAAAAATGAGGAATTCGAGATCAAAGAAGATAAAAAAACATAAAAAATAGAAGCTTAGCGCAAAGAAGCAGAAAAATATGAAAAATAAGGAATCGCAGGAATTTTGTCTTTGGTACTTGAAGTATTAGGTCTGATGCAAAACAAGCAGAAAGAGGGAGAAACTGCCATTCGCATCGTACAGACTGCCTTTAGCATGATCGATAGCTCCTTGCTTGTACATGCCTCGCATCACATCCTCACTCGGCTTTATGCTCTTTGCTTTCATTCATGTGAGACTACCCCAAACAGCAACACAACTCTTGTATACAACATAAGTCTTAGTGCTCTCTTTGCCCTTACAGAAGTGGTATTCACTATCTCGAATTCATAGAATTCTCTACCTGTGTTGGCCCAGCTGCTGCAGTTTGTCGTCCATAAGCAACGCTTACCTTGGATCAAGCATCTCAGTTCGGCCCCCATCGTCTGGGAACTCGTCATTATAGCAATAAAAAATCTGCCAAAGAATTCTCTTTATACAGTCTCCAGTCATCCCGGCTTGCTTGTCCTACTAAATCAGCTTTACAAACAGGCAATAGATCGAGTCTTTCGGCCCGGAGAACTGCCCTCGCCAGACAAAAATAAAGCAAAAAAGGACACAGGATCGCTTATAAGAAAAGATGGAGTTGGTTAGTTCATTTGTGGCTTGAAATGCTTCGTATATCTGTCTTTAGGCTTATCAGTGCGAGCATAGAAGTAGCTAGTTCCCTTCAGAGAAAGTCTAGGCCTCTTCAGACACATTTACGAGCTTTAGAGAGCCAACAAAGCCTATCTACTCCTTGAGGCCATGACCATACTGTTGCTTTAAGGCTATGTAAATCTATTTCTATTGAGAACTGGCTGATTGAATAATAACGTGGCATTGTGTGTCTCGAAATAATTAGCAAAATTACATAATAAATATGTCTCTAAGGAGCATAAGTGAGTCTGCTCGGGTAGGGAAGGGAGCTTTATCTTCAGGGTCTTAGCGGAAAGCTGTCTAAAGTCACTGATACAGACTTTGTTTTGCTTATAAGTAACTATAAGATGAAGCAGAGCAAACGATGATTAAACTGAGAAAGGCCATCTAAGGTAGCGGGGATTTATGGCAAGGAGGTCGAGAAGGCGAAAAAAGAAGGTGGTAGAGACTGATTAGAGTGGTCATCAGCATCATCAGGTAGATTTTGACATATGCAGGTATCTCACTTCGATGAAAGTGCAGCTGACTGTCAACGAGCCGATAATCCGTAAGCTCATTATTTAACTTCAATACTGGTTTTTGGTAACATTTTTATCACTCAGCTGTGTCCCTCTCACAAAACAAGAAATCTTATTTTACAGTAGCTAGCCAGCACAGCAACTCATGTCGAAAGCAGAGCTCAAGCCATAAAAGCTAGTCAATGCCTGCAACTGGGATGTAACTTGGTTATCGGCTACTACGAACTTATAGACACTCATGGGCTGGCAGCAGTAATAGCCATGACTTCGACTCTTACGGTCAGCTGGCAGTCGGGTCAGGGGCAAGAAGAACTCGAAGAAGTGTGCTTGATGGCAGATAAACTTTACCAAGAACAGCGATTGGTCTAAGATGAAGCATCTTTCCGTAAGTCACTCCAGGCCATCACTCAGTGCATCAACACGTGTAGCGCAGATCTACAACTGAATTCCAAAGGAGAAACAGCAACAGGATTGAAAATAGGAAAGGAAATGTTTTAACGTAATTTGAAAGAACTGCAGTTTTTATTGAGTAAATTATAGATAACTTTGACTCAAAACATGAGTTATTTAAATCAAGAGTGGAGTTTTCTTAATGGTTTTTGGATATCTTTGTGTTCACAAAAGTCTACAGATCTACAGCAGTCAGCCTTGAACCATTTACGTAGTATACTTCCGACTCTTTTACGTGCCTAGCCCCTCTCTCAATCTACTGTGCTTTCCTGTTACTTATAACTGGCTAAACTAGAAGTTCCCTTTGTTTCTAAGATAGTAGCTGCTGATCTAAGAACTTTGCTGCAGCTAATCACTTCTGAAGAAGGCATAATTTAAGTCTGGCGAATCCTTGTCGAACTGCGTCACAAAAATCAAATAGGCGAGCCTCAATCGAGTGAAACACGAATCATGCTGGCCTAGACACGGCAATCTCTGGAATAAATGCAGGAAATGTTAGTCAAAGAGTTCATTTTCAAGATCAAATCTTCTAGCAGTGTAAAATTTGTTCTAAACTGTCTCTAGAATGTTTCTGCTGATAAGAACTAAGAATATCGAACGGTGAGTCTTATCTGGAACGTTTCAGATCACATAAAATCACTTTAGTGTCGGCTTGAGCTGTGGTAGCCTCTCTTTCGTAAGCTGCTTTAAATATCTCAGTCCCCTCATGGATAAACTCGGCAGACATGCATGCATACTTTTACACAAATACTCGCATAATCAACATAATTCTTACCCAAAAAACTTTTTTATTCACTCGTTCAATAAATATACCTACCTCTTTTTTACATGCTGTTGGGACTCAATCAACATCTAAGCAATCAAGAAAATGCGATAGAGCATAGTCAAAATAACTAAGATCATCATTTTAGCAACAAAAAACAAAACAAAAGTGATTTGACTTTCAAGCTTATGTAGACTGCTCTTCAAGCTTAAACATGTAAAATAGCAATAAAAAACTTTTTGAAAATTGTAAAAAAAATAGCTAAAGAAGACATTGGTGATGTCGAACCTATTCTAATAGAAATCAACAATCGACTAATTGCCTTTCTCAGAAGCAAAAACACCTCAATAACTGTCGAATACTGCCTAGAGCTTTGCCTTTACCTTGAGTACTTCAGATCTCAAGCGAAATAATAAAATACAAAAAGCAAGAGTAAGCAAGAAGAATAAACTATATAATAATAGATTGTTGCTTAAGCTGAGAATATTGATAGAATGTTAACTAAAAGTGCTTTATTATCGACAGTTAGATTGATTCTCTAAGCTATGTAGGTCTTGCACGAACAGTTCGATAAAAGTACAGTACTCTGGCGTAAAAAGTATGAGCCTTTGTACTTAAATTTGAAACAAAATATTTAAGTTTAGTGATTTTATATGTTGTATTCTAACAAAATCATCCTAGAAAATCGTAGATTAAGTATGAAGTCTATTTATCATTCATAGATTTTTCTTTTTGTCTTCAAGAATGCTGTAAGAAGGTCGTTCTTCTGTGCGGGTAGGAGGCGGTCGGATGGCTCCACTGCTTCTTTTTGAGCCTACTACGTACTTTTTGCCAGTGAACTCACGCCAGTTTGCTACTCGTTTCTAACGACTTCGTTCCCATTATTCTTCAGTAAGTACTCTGAATTGTTATAGTACCTTTTTCGTCTAAAGTTCATCCATTTTGCGACTATAAGTAGACTGTTGTAGCTTAACGATATGATCTTTCTTTTACTCAAGGTCACGGAATATGTTGAGGCATGTTTCCTGGTACTGTTCCTGGAAAGTAGAGTCTGGTAGAGGCAGTTGACCGTTTTTTGTTCTGCGTTTATTTTCTTTTTATCGTTCAAATTCAGTGCGTTACTTGGCTTCTTTCATTATGCGCACGTACACTTTCTTTTTTTCTGGATCATTCAATGTTTTGTTGGCCTGCTAAACAGAGTGCCAAGCATCTTTCGCTCTTGGGTCTTTGCACTTATCTGGATGCAATAAAATAGCAAAATTTCGAAACTGTTTCTTGATCTACTAGTCACCAGCACTTCCGTCCAGTAAAAGCACATCGAATGGGTTGTAAAATTTTTAGTTCGTCAAACGCTACAGCTCAGCTTACACTTTGACAGGCTTCCTCAGAATGGCTTTATACTTGATGGCTTCAACTTACTTTGTGAGCTCAGAAATCTGCTTGCTTTTATCTGCCTCAGACATCCTATTATCTCTTTTAAATTATATAAAATTCTTTTTATAATGCAGAAATTTTTTAATCAACAAAAAAAAAAAGTTTTATCAATAAAAATTTAGCAATAGAGATACTTTGTATAGATATATTTTAGTAAAAAACTGTTATATAATTTTGCGATCTATAATATGAATAGACTTATCAGTTAAATAGGTTTAGTATTTTAAGGAAACCAATAGCGATGCCAATGCAAAAGAGCCCTCCATATATTACTAAATGTCTCAGCAACGATCTAGGCGGGTGAGGATTGCAGCGAAGAGCCTCAGATATGATTTCCTAGTCGTTGTCTTGGGAACTGAGTAGACTTTATGTGCGTTGAGCCCTTTGCTAGTGGCTCAATTTGCGATGATAGCACGTCAAATGGGTTGCAATCGGAATGGCATAAGCCATAAAGAAGCCCACAATAGCTCCGTTGAGGCTGAGAACTATGCTGACGTCCACCTAGAAGAAAGTGATAGACAGGCAGCAAGCTCCCATACAGATGTTGTAAATATTGAAAACCTTAGCCTTAGTTATAGGATCTTGAAACTGATCAAGTAGTTCCTTGCGAGTCATGAAGCTTAAGATAGGCATCACTGACAGATTCTGAACGAAGATGCCCAGCTGTACTATTTTACCAAAAATGAAGAAAAAGAGAGACGAAGCGGTGTCACCTTTTATCACGCAATCAAACACAGTGTTGTATTTTTGAGGACTCCCTATGATATCTTCTACACTTTATGCGCAAGTTAGTCCTCCCACGAAGCCTACAAAAGTGTATATGAGTGCAGTCAGACAATATCCTAGGAACAGGTCTCTTAAATTGTTCTCTTGTTTGACATTACGCTTAAGAATGGGGGCGCAGATCGGATGAATGAGAAAACTCAATGCGAATGCCCCTGCCACTGTGCTGAAATCAGATCCGAAAAGCACAAATTTATTAAATTCGAGAATTCCTTCCGCTAATACACGCACAAATGAAGCTAGAATGAAAAATCCATAGAAAAAGACCAGATAAATGGTAAACTTAAAGAAACTCAGCAATCGATCGATGTCTCGTTTTACAAGAAGAGGAGTTGTAAAAATAGTGCATATGATTGAAGCATACTGTACTGAGTATGTGTCAAAAGTGAGCTGTCCATTTGGTGGTGGTTTAAAGCCATTTACTTAATGTAAGATCGCAGATGTAATTGCGTAAAAGTTGGAACAGATTAACATGAAATATGCCACGCTAACAATGTAGAGTAGAGTTACGTTTACTAATGCATTTAATCTAGCCCAGCGTGGACCCAGAATGCGCTTGATGCTGTCACTAAACTCAGGTTAATCTTTTCGATTATGAACCACGAGCAATCGGCAAGTGAAGAAAAGAATCACACCTATCACTAGCAACACTAGCAAAGACCCTAACATCCCGTCCTTGACGAACAGAATAGGGTAGACGATTATGCTGGACCCTACCATCGTATTTGATATGCTTGTTATGACCTGTATTAACCCAAAAAAACCTTGAAAGAAGTGTCAGTTCCATGACCTTACACGACAGATGCACGAAGACTCTCTATTTGAGAACGTTTTAGCTACTAAGGCAAAAATTTGTCTTTTTCCAGCTCGCTTATCCTTGAAGCTATCTAAGTCGTCGTCTACTCAAACATCAACAAATATCTATTCAATATGCTTCAAATACTCAATATAAAACAAAAGAATAAAAAATCTTAATACATATTATGAAAATTACCTAAAATTAAGTCGATATATTGAAGCAAGGTATATAATAATTGTTTTTTTAATTAAACGATCATGAAAGTATGGGTAAGCAAAAGTTGTAAAAAACCCCTTTTTTGAACATTTCTTCAGGTTTGCGCCAGGTAAGTCCTCCCTTCTTGCTAAGGACTTGGTCGATTGAGTCTTGTCCGGTGTAATGAGGGTCAAGAATGAGGAATTAACACTGACCGAGTTTCCAAGAGTAGTGCATGCCTACCACGCTGTAGGCATATTATCCGCCTCCATACATGACTGGACAGCCAACCTTCTCGAAATGTTCCCTCAAGACTTCGCAATTTTAAAGTATTTGTTGACCATCTGAGACATGAAGAATGCGGCAGTTAAGGCCGGTAAGTTTAGTTATCACCCATGAAACCTAAGTAGCTCCAATCCACTGTTGAGTGCCCTTGAGCTTAGTCTTACTGGTCAGATTGATTCGATCAATTAGTTCTTGAATTTGTGGCAAAGTTGGCACTGGCTGGCTAGTGTATCCTTGCAGAAGCATCCAAGAAAGAACGGTCTGAAGAGCCCTATAAGCACAGCCCCAACCTTGATCACCAAAAGATTGATCTAGATAGTGATAGTACTCATAAACGCCCTTGCAATAGTACTCCAGATATTTTTATTTGGAAGCTTTTTTTAAAAATATGTGGGGATTGTATATCTTCCTTGGTGGACGAGAAATCAAGTTTTATTACTATTTTTGTTATCTATAATTGCTTATCAAATTTTTTGCATTCTAAATTAGCTATTTTTTGAATTTTTAAGACGTAAAATCAGCTATTGTTGTCCTTAATGAAGTCCCTTTTGTACGTAATGAATTAGCTCTAGAATCTATTTCCTCGACCGAAAAACCAGAATTGCGAATATTAGTGATTATTACTTGTAGTTACAGTTCATAAGTGAGTTCAGGTAAGATTCTACTTGCATTTTTCCAATCTTTTTCGCTAAAATAACCGCAAACTTGCTTGTTAGCTACACGTAAGGCCTCAAGTAAAGCATCTAACGATTATAAATCGAACATTTGTCTTTTTACTGAAGAAAAGATGCCATTCGGATTCAGAACAAATCCCAAAAGTTACATTTAAATGTCTTCTTTTTCAGAAATAGTGGATGGTAAACAAAGCCTTACTCTTGGACCGTCTAATATTTTTTTGTTGCATTAAACATAAGGCGCTTATCTAACAAATGAAGAAGCAGTTAACTATTGAAGCAACTGACTTTTAGTTATGATTTTGTTGAAATTCGAAAGACCCTCTATCAATCTTTTTGAATTATCGACCATAAATTTTTATGATGATACTGTGTTTTTAGTAAGTTAAACAAAGATATGCTAGTTTGTGTTAGCTTTTTATGTTTTGAGAGCAACTGAAGTCACTTAAACTATTTACTAAGCTCCTAATTCGTTAATTTTATCCAGGATTTCTCGGGTAGCATATATGAAAAAGTCACTCTACATTGTTGTTTATATAGTCAGATTTTTTTAAAATATATATCAAAAATTAAATATTTGCAAAAAGGTAAAAATGACTGAATTATATTTTAGTTTATTTGTTTAATGATTTTGGTGATCATAAATCATCTGATTCGTTGGTCAGGAAATTAGAGGGAACAGCCTGAAGTCTTTTTGACGCTTACTGATGTATTTTCGAGCTTTCGATTGTCGCTGAGCGTTTGGGCCACTATACATCGCTGTCGATGCTTTTCTGAGCCAGGAAACGGTCAATCCACTGCTCCCATCTTCTGTTAAAGCTTTCTAAAAGCAACAAACGACCTCCCTAAGTCACAATCGCGTGGTTAATGGCGTGGTAGGCAATTAGCTTGAAGTGTCTCAAAGTCCAGTTGAAACTCACAGCTGACGTGAAATAGTCTGGGGTAGTGTCCTCATATCCAAATTTGCCTGGATCATCAGAGCTTATTGACACTGCATAACCCATTCCGAGAAGTAGAGGAGCAGTCGAAGTCCTAATGTCAGTGAGTCCTCCTGTGCAGAGATTCGAAAGTGGATTAAGCTCGAAGCAGATATGTCTACACATATTGAGATACTCGATGCGTTTGACAATGTTAAGACCATGACCTATACGTACTGAGCCAGATCGCACTGATAGCTCCACATTGTTATTAGTATGGTCCTTAGTTTCACCTGCATGATAAACTTTTTTGAGGTTCAAATGAGCGTATTTTTTGACTATGGCATCTCCCACTCTTATGTAGGGCTCCATCGAACCATAAGGATCTTCTTGTTGCACGAAGTCTATGCCAATTGTCAAAGGCCACTCGTAAGAACAAGCTTTGTCCAGAAGTTTAAAGTTATCTTATTCGCTCAGACACTTGAGTCCGAAGAAGATGAAACCAACGCTAAAATAGGGATGCTCCTTGACCACCTAAGCGTATACTTCGTCAAAAGCATCCATATACATTTTTTCATCGTGGACCTTGACCTTGTTTCCGAGCTGATCGTACTCAGTCAGCTGTGAGAGTAGTGCCCTGAACTCGACGCGATCATAACCATTTTTGATATACTTGAGCAGAATGTGTCTGACGTACTTCTTGAAGATATGCAGAGTAAACACAAGTATAAAAAAATTCGAAATTTTTTATTAGAAAAGTACCCAGAAATCGTGTTGTTAACCAGCTCGAGCTTGCACTTAATCCCTATTAAGCATAGTTCTATTCGCCACGAACTTACTTAGCTTTAGTCTATTGGGAAACTCTTCCTCAAGTTAAGCAAAGCTAATCCAGCCTTAAGTCTTTGCTTATTCTTTAGTGCCGATTCTGAACTCACGACGATCTTTCGAAAGGTAGATATTAGGATCAGTAATGATATGCTAGCGATACTAAGTATATTAATATTTACAAATTCTTCATCTTCAGTGCAGTCGAAGTGCAAGTGGTGGACAACTCCCTTAGGCATATCTTTAAAAAGTTAATAAAGTTCTCCGTTTTTCATGTGCTAGAGGTGAGCTAGCGTGGTTTCTTATTCAACAAATATGTACTGCCGAAGAAGTTCGCTGGAAGATGGTTGATTTCACGTTGACGAATGACTTCAAAAAGTCGTTAAGCCTGCTCATCTTTGGCCGAGTACTGCCAGTTGTTAGTTCTCGTGAAAATATCTAATCCCTTGCGGAGCTTGAGTCTATCGCCCTTCTCTAAGTGCGTATATTAGGTCACCCACTCATTCCAAGCTTCACTCCAGTTTTTAAGCATATCGATACGCTGTCTTTGCTTGCACAAGGCGTGGTTGATTGAATGTAGAGCCACTAATTTTAAGTGTCTAAGTCCCCAGTCATAGGAAATGCAAGAAACGAAGAAATCTGCAGTAGAGTCCTCGGCTCCGAATTTACCTGAATCTCCGAAGTTAATGCTAATTGCATAACCCAATCCTAGAAGAATAGGTGCTGAAGACTCACGAGCATCTCCTGTATAACCAAGAAACAAGTTAGAAAGTGGACACTTTTAGAAACAAATATGCTTGCAAAAAGGTAAGAAATCCACTCTGTTTAGAATATTTAGACCGTGGCCTATGCGTACACAACCTGAAGCTACTGCTGCCTCGATGTTTTTCGAAAGATGATTCTTTGTTTCTCCAGCGTGATAGACCTTCCAAAGACGAGTAGTCGGATATCCTGCCAATACTTGCTCTAAAATCTTATCGTACTTCTCAACATCGCCATAGATATCTTCTTCCTCAATGAAATCTACTCCCATAGTTTTTACCCAAGACAACTCACAAATCTTTATAAGCTCACGCTCTATTTCTTATTCGCTCGAAGATTTTTTTATGCAAAATATGAAACCAACACTAAAGTAAGGAAACTCCTTTTCTATCTCAGCAAATGCTTCATTGAAAGTTTACACAAAAGCTTTTTCAGGTAAGTGACCCAAAAGTGAGCCATTTTAATCATAGTGAGCTAATCGGACCAACTCTGCTCTGAATTCTACTCGCTGATATCCATTAGCGATGAATTTTCTAAGGACATGACCGATGTATGCCTTAAAAATGTGTTTTGAGTATATGAGAACCGAAGTATGTTGCAATTTTTTTCTGAAAATCGACCAGGCTGAAGTAGTGTTGTTACTGATTTCTTTAATGTCCTCTTCAGTGGCGATCGTAATGCTCGCAAGCTGCTTTATAAAGTCCTCTTCGCTCTTAAACATTTTGCGTCCCTCTGCCATCGACACCCATCCGTATCGGAGAGCTTCTTCCTTGGTACCTATTCTGAAGGCATTGAAGTCATCTGTCACATACACGTTGGGGTCCGTAGCGATATAACGCCTGTACTGCTTAAAAAGTCACTTACGAAGGCTAAGTCCTCGCAGCAAGATAAAAAAACGTTGTGCAAAACTCCCTTTGGCAAAGTTTTAAGGGCTTTGTAAAGCGGATGCTTTCTCATATAGTCCATATGCAGAGTCGCTAAATCTACATACAAAAATTTTTACTCGAACGGAAGTCATTAGGTAAATCGTTTCTTGCCTGTTAGATAAGCTGGTTGAAAGAATCTTCAGCTGCTTAGTCGTTCGTAGAAAAACTCCAGTTTCTTGCTGACTAAAAGATACCGAGATTCATAAATTTTATTAATGGCAGCCGATTTAATCAAAAAATGCCTTAATTGTAATGAAAAAAATAAAAAAACAAACAAACAAAAAAATTGTAAAAAATTTTTTTGTGTTTTAATTTTGAAAGGTTTTATGATTTCTTGATTCTTCAATTGATTTATATATGGAGAGTAGTGAATAGTTTCCGTTCGCAAGCAAATACGAATGGAGCAGTCGTGTATTGCTGGGACAAGGAGCATTCGGTAAAGTGTTCAAAGTTTTAAGCAAAGAAGACGGCAATTACTACGCGATCAAACAGATGGCAATGGAGGAATTCAATGAGGTAGTACATATTTAAGTTAGGACCCAGATCTGATGAAGTCATTGGAGGGAGAAATTGCGATAACTACGATATGCAACTCACCTCACACCGTGAACATGATCGCCTCAAAAATTGGCAAGAATTTTACCTATATTGTACTGTAAATTTGTGACACTGACTTAAGAAAAGAACTGGCAAGTAGAAAATACACGGAAAAATAGTGTGTGGCTGCGTTTGAGCACATCATGAAAGGCATGAAGGTGCTGGTCGACAAGGGATACATACACAGAGATATAAAGCCTGCTAATGTCCTTATCAAACAAAAGACTCACTACAAACTGGCTGATTTCGGGTTTGCGTGCCTAGCAGACATTAAAGGTCGCAAAAAATTGAATGACGTATGCGGAACTCCTCTTTATATGGCACCTCAACTACTCAATAATGAGTAGTACACAGCAAAAAGCGACGTTTGGAGTCTCGGACTCATGCTTTACGAAATGATATATGGCTTTCCACCTTGGTCTTGTCGCAGTTTCGATGAGTACCTTTACGGAATAGAGCACGAGCCTCTCAACTTCCCTTTCGACACGCAGATTGGTGAGCATACTAAAGATTTCATTAAAAAAAGTTTGGTGGTAAGTGAGGACAAGAGGATGAGTTGGTAACAAGTGTTTGAGCACCCCTTAGTTAAGTAAAAAGTGGCGGGTAAATAGACCGAAGCCATCAAAATTGATCCATATGTGACCATGGTGTTTACAACCGTGCGTAAGGCAGGAAAGCAGAATAAAGTTAATTGGAAAACCCTCTAACAGAAGTACAAGTCTGAAAGAATAGATTCAAAGGTATTTGCCGAGATCATGAAATAAGTTGATTCTTCAGTCACTTCTAACGAAAGAAAACTGATTTTCTAGCAGCTTGATGATCGCAAACAGGGCTGGATTTCATGGCAGGATTTTAAAACAAAGTTTTTGGAAGTTGATTATCGCAGTCAGTAGGATGTGCTAGACCGTAAATTAGACGAACTTGTGGCCATTTTCAGGTAACTAAAACTAAACTTAGGGATCTTCAAGTTGACCCCAAGGAGCTTTTTCAAAAGATTGATCTCAACAAAAATGGTCAGCTAGATTTCATGGAGTTCAAGAGATATGTGGCTTAAGTTGCTCCAAAGTACACCAAGCAATAACTTCTGTTCTTCTTTAAAAAAATCAACGTTGAAAAGAACGGACTCATATCACAAGACGAGTTTTTGAATATGCTAATGAAGAGACTGCCCGGCAACGGAAAAATACATGAGTAAAGAGCCCAAAGAAATCTAAACAATCTGATCGGATACGTGAAGTATAAGAATATTAGTCCTTAGTCATTATTGAAAGAAGCCGATAAGAACAAAAATAACTATGCTAATCTCAGCGAATTTTAAGAACTTATCAAACGAATGAAGTTTAATATCAGCTAAGACGAAACTTAATAGGTTTTCAATAAAATAGCTCACGACAAACAAAAAGGAATAAATCTTCAAGAATTCATTGATATGCTCGCTTGATTCATCAAAATATTATCTTATTCATAATAAAAATATTTAAAACTTTCATCGTCAAAAAATAAAAAAATGATGATATGTTGAATATGCAAAATTCTTAAAATTCAATAAAAATATGATTTATATATGAAAT
>Ga0169931_10008235_pt1 | contig 15256 bp, 13 predicted proteins | sample Kivu_15m_20L_FD_129675 | JGI IMG/M metagenome (GOLD analysis project Ga0169931, IMG submission 129675) | Freshwater microbial communities from Lake Kivu, Western Province, Rwanda to study Microbial Dark Matter (Phase II) - Kivu_15m_20L... | ecosystem: Environmental > Aquatic > Freshwater > Lake... | reverse complement strand
TGGTGGGCATTGGGTGCAACGATCGGAAGTTTCATCGGAGCCCAATTGGTTGGCTATCTGGGCAGGCGAACGTGTTATCTGTTGATCAGTATCGGCACGACCATTTTGACGATCGCGATGTTTCAATGGACCGCACCCATGCAGCCGGGGTTCCATGCGGTGGTCTTCGCGCAGGGGTTGGTCGCAACGTTGTTCTTCGGATGGCTGGCCGTATTTTTACCGGAGATTTTTCCGGTGCATGTTCGGGCCACAGGGAGCGGGCTGGCGTATAACTCCGGCCGCTTTGCGACGGCGATTGGTGTGATCTTCGCGGGTGGTTTATTTGCTCTGCTGGGTGGCGACTATCGACAGGTGGGTACGATCTGCGCCCTCATCTATGCCTTGGGGATCTTCGCGATTTGGCTTGTTCCGGAAAACCGAAATTCGCTCGACACCTAGAGGAAGCGAATTTAGATCCGCTTAGGCTGCTTCCCGGAGTGCATGGCGACGTATTGCGATCTCAAATGCGCTGCGCAAGGTATCTCCTACGAGAGCGATATCCTGTCTGGTCAGTTTGCCATGCGTTGGCAAGTTGAGGCCGGAGGCAGAACACATCTCAGAGACCGGGTGATTTTGTTCACCGCGCAGATGGGACGGCATCGTGTGGATCGGATAGAACACAGGTCGTGTCTCAACTCCCTGAATGGCCATCTCTTTTGCAATTTCATCGCGCAGTCTACGATCGGCTCCTCGGATCATGACCGTGTACATCCAGTACGAATGCTTTGCCCAGGGTGCTTCTTGGGGCAGGATTAAGAACGTCTGATCGGACCACAATTCTTCGCGATACCACTGGGCTACTTGTCGCCTTCGTCCGACGTGAATATCGAGGCGTTCTGCTTGGCCAACGCCAATCGCGGCTGCGATGTTGGTCATCCGATAATTGAAGCCGACGTCTTTATGCCAATAGTTTTTCTGTGGATCAACCGCTTGCCCCCGAAGGTATCGCATGCGCGATGCGAGTTCTTCATCATCGGTTGTGATGGCACCACCCTCGCCGGTGGTAATTGTCTTGTTTCCGAAAAAGCTGAAGGAAGAGCAATGCGCGAGGGAACCGACCCGTCGTCCCTTGTATTCGGCCCCCAGCGATTCGGCTGAATCCTCGATGATGGTCAAGGAATACTTGTCCGCGATTTCCTGAATCGGATCCATGTCGACGGGATGACCATACAGAGGAACGGTCATAATCGCCTTGGTTCTCTTGGTGATTGCGGCCTCGATCTTGTCGGGGTCCATCGAGAAGTAGATAGGTTCGCAATCGACGAACACAGGCCTTGCACCGCAGTAGACCGCCGAGTTTGCCGTGGCGACGTAGGATAGGGTCGGCATGATCACTTCATCGCCCGATTGAACTCCGCATGCCACAAGAGCTAGATGCAGAGAAGTGGTCCCATTGTTGGTAACAACCGCCTGTTTGGTACCACAGTAATCGGCCAATAGTTGTTCGAATTGTTCGATGTATTTACCGCGTGAGGAAATCCAGTTTTCTTCGAGGCAGTTTAATACGTACTTCCCCTCATTCCCGTCGAGGACGGGTTCTGCCACACGAACTTTCATCGGTTGCCTCACTCAAAGATTCCATTCTCTGACAATCACGGCATTCTAGGCAAGACTCGCTGTTTGAATCAATGCCGTTTCCGCGGTACCGAATCAGACGCAGCCGCCGTTGTTTTTCCTGAGAAACTTGGCTGGATTACCGACCCAAATCTCATGTTCGGGAATATTTCGAATCACGGTTGAGCCTGCTCCGACAACCACCCATTTTCCAATAGAGATCTCCGGGATCACGCAGGCTCCGACCCCGAGAAACGTTCCTTCTCGAATCGACACGTTGCCCGCAATATGGCAGCCGGGCGCAACATGACAATAGTCCTCGACGAAACCGTCGTGGTCAATGTGGGATGACGTGTTGATGATTGCTCCCTTGCCGATTTGGCATGAAGCACCCACAACTGCATTGGGCATGACGATCGACCCAGCGCCAATGCTAGCAGATGGTGAGATCACTGCCGAGGAATGGATGATGGTTGGTTGTTCGATCCCCCGATCATCAAGCATTTGAGTGACTTTTCGGCGAATGCGGTTATCGCCGATCGCCGCGAAACCTTGACAGCCCTTTGCTTGCAATTCCTCGAGTAGAGCGGGACTTTCGGATTCAACCGCCACTCCGAGCAGTTCACGACGTTGGGGACCAGGGATGTCGAGGCAGCAAACAATCTCGCATGCTTGTCTGGATTGGGCTGCTTCGATGATCATTTTTGCATGTCCGGATGCCCCCAAGAGAAAAATCAGTTGTTTCACTTTCGGTAATTCTCCGAGGATCGGTCTCCCGTGGGATCCGTTCCGCATCTTGGGGAGTACTCAAAGCTTATGCGAGTGGTTCGGTTTTCTTCCTGGAGGCCATCAACAACGACGAACCGAACGGCAGCTTGATCACGCTAGTCACTTTCTGTTCGATCCTCGAAACTGATTTGAGAATTCGGTTGACTGGAGTTGAGGGGAGTTGGGGGTTGGAGGGTGCTCGATCAAACACTGCTTCCCGCGCCTTCACCATCAATTTGACAGGTACAAGCCAGTTGTAGAAGTATTGGGAGGCGAAGGGCTGGAAGTCGGCCGTTGCAAGACGCTTCGAAAGGGTTACCTTTGTGTAACGGCGATAGTGATGGTTGAGATCATCATGGTTTGTCCAAAGCCATTGAAATGCGGGGACGGTGATGACTAGAGCACCGTTGCGTGCGAGGCATCGATGAGCGTGCCTCAGTGCTCCGAGATCCTCTTCAATATGCTCCAAGACATCGAGCATCAGGATTAGATCGAATGGCTGATCAGGTTGAAAGTGTTTATCCAGATAGCCGATGTGCACGCGATATCGTTGCCGGGTTTCCTCTGAAACAAGTCGCTGGTCAGCCTCCAGGCCGTTTGGGGTGCAACCGATTCTTTTCAATTCATCGAAAAATAATCCATCACCGCACCCTACATCCAAGGTTAGCCCGTTGGCGAGATTGTTTCGCTCGAGAAAATGAATTAGGAATTCCTCACGAGCGCGAAACCACCAATGATTCCGATAAAGTTCGCGATAAGACTGTCCATAGGCGAGATCCATCGTCCACTCCTTGGTTACTCGGCGATTGGTTGGATTCGAATCCAGTCAAAGGGAATAGCTAGTTTTCGTCCGGCGATTGTTGGAATGAATTTTCCATCTACGGAAAAAGTTAGCGAAGCCAATTCTTCGACCTGGTTAACTGGTATTCGTGCCTCGTAGGTCCACTTATTTTCGTCCCTGTCTACGACTCGGATTGGAAGTGGCACATCACGAAATGAAATTTCGAGTGAGTCACGTGCTTCACTCGCTACTGGTTGAAGCAATCGGAATTGCAGTTGAAGTTCGAGATTTGCAGGCTGTTCGAATTCGATACTGGCCTTGCTTCCGACCATCCAAACGAAGGATTCGCCGGCGACAGACACCTCCGGAACGCTCCAACCGCTTCCTGGAACTTTTTGGTCAAAATCGAATTGAAAGACCCCCTTTTCCCTATTCAACGCCACTAATCGGGGACGTGGCGTTCGCAGATCGCGTTGGACAACTACCTGGAACCCCTTGAAAGCTTTCCCATCTCCGACATCGATCATTTCGAATCTTTGCCCATCAAACGATGCGAAACGAATCTCGTTGTAGGGTACGACTGCTTTGATACTTGGCAAGTACACCCCGGATTCATCAGATTCCAGACGCAAGGAAGTAGCTGGGTCTGCAACGCCGGGGAATACAGCATCTAAGGAAACGAGGTCTGATTGGAACGATTGCTTCATCAAGATGCGATTGAGTTCATTATTCCTTCCTCCATACCAGTCTGGCGAGTCAATCCGGACGACGAACCGTGAGGGTTGATCTTTGTTTGAGGCGAGTTGCTTGAGGTGAGACACTAAACTGCCTTCAAAACCCGACAACTCGCACAGTTTGCGATTGTGTTCCCATGAAAATAAAGTGCCTAGAGCGATAAAAGCAGATAGCCAAATCTTGACAGACCTCTCGCGAGCAGGAGAGTGCTCGCTGATACTACGAACCATCAAAAGGACAAAAAGTAAATAAAGCAATGGCTGAAACACTTGCTGGATCATTCTCGATCTTGATCCCGGATACCAAGTTGTTGACATCGCTTCAATTGCAAAGGTTGGAATCGCGATGCTCGCTCCGAGGATTGCAAGGAGTAAAATAGGGGATAAGTAGTTCGAAACCGCTGGATTCTGAGTTGTGATGCGTCTCTCGCGATTGGATAGCAGTGCCATGATTACCATCGCGATAAAAAACGAAATCGCAATGCCGACAGCAAGAAAAGTGGGAGACCAATTCGCACGGAGTGTTCGCGATAGATCGATCGTATCTTGGTGCACGGCGAGATTAGCGATCGACTTCCACGCGTTGCTCAAGAACAAACTCTTGTCGAGTTTAAAATAGCTGCTCGTTGAACCAGACGTTGTGATCCAAACCATTGTGTACAGAACAAAGACCATGCCGAAGTATGTCACGTCCCAAAACGTATTTATTCTCGCTGCAACCTTTGGGTTCGCTTCTGATTTATCAACGAATGCAAGGCCGATTGCCAATATCGCTAAGGGAGTTCCGCATTGGATGGTGTAAGTGCCTAAAGCAATGAAGTACGCTGCCAAGGCCGCCAGTAACCATTGATGAATTCTGCGTTGCGTTTTCACGAATCGGAGATAGCAGTAGGCCGAGAGAAGCGACATTCCTAAGCTGATGTGCATTACAAAAAGAATCTGCTCAACATACCCGGTAAAATCCCATGTTAAGATCAGAGCACCGAATCCAACACACACTGCAAGTCGCTTACGATCGAAGATCTCGAAAAGCAACAGGGACGCAGTAATCGCCATGAACAATTCGACGATCTTCTTTGAGAGGAACAGTCCGGAAGGGGTCAAAGAGGTGATGATACCCGTAGCTTCGTACCACCACGGAGCAAGTGGGTTTCGGCTAGCCATTGCCCACCACGATCGATGCGTTCGAAAACCTGGCATGTCCAGCAAATCAGTCCAGACGCGATCTTCTCCCGTGGGGTGGATATTGAGACCTACGGGGGCTCCTAAAAGACCTCCAATTCCGAACGTCGCCAGCATTGCCAGCCAGATGCCGATCAAGGAAAGGGCAATATAAGCCGTAGGGCTCGTTCGCACCCATGAGGTCAGTTGATGAATACGAGTCATTTCTTTCCGTTCTATGCAGCTACTGAACATGCCACTGTGATTCCGGTATAGGGGATCCTCAACGGTTGAAGTCGAGGTGAGTAGATACATTTGGAAACTCACTCTGGTAGAGTCTCAGATATTCCTCTTGCGTCCTCACGTTCTTGCCCCGATCCCTACTAACCACATACCTGGCCAGACGAGACTGTTCTCTGCAATACACAGGATCGAGCAGGAATAGTCTGCCACCAGGGGTCAAAAGATTCCTGATGTCGCGTATCAACGTTCGCACCTCTGAATCCTCGAGGTGATGGGCAAGGCCGAACGCCAGTGCAATGTCGTATCGATGCTTACACTCGGAGTCCGAACCTACGGAACGGCACTCGAATCTTGCGTTCCGGCCAGCAAATCGCTTCCTCGCATAGCTGATGTAAGCTTCGTTGCGGTCATATCCGTGATACTCCACCGATTCGGGAAGATGCTCCAAAATCTTACAGGTCCCGCAACCAATGTCTAAAACCCTTTGGTGCGGCAGAACGCTCGGTAACACGAAATCGCGAATCACGCGAAAACGCCATGAGTAGGCTCCCACAAGAGTCTGGAAAGAGTCGTAAACCAACGGATGTGCGAGTATCGCTCGAATCCCTGTGCTTACCTCTGCCATTGCTCAACCCTCCGTGATCCAGCGTTATCTGATTGCCTCAGATCGTATTGCTAGCTTTATCATGATTGACGAGCCTCGAAACGACTGATGCCTGGCTCAGCTTTTAACCATCCAGGTTTATACTCGGGATCGCGGAAGTGTCTCAAGAGCGATCTCTCCATATCCCTAGTAATTGGCTCTCGGCGTTCATCATCATCCCTACTCGTATAAAGTTGGTAACGAGCGAGGCGAAGCCAGCTTCCAATCTTGACTTCGGTGAATGCTATGCCTTAGACTGCCGCGCATCGTATCGTCGCTCTTGTTGCCAGCTCAAGGAGATGGAAACTGGCCATGAAAACCATCATACTAGCAGGAGGATTGGGAACTCGGTTATCCGAGGAAACGACTGTTCGCCCAAAACCGATGGTGGAGATTGGGGGAATCCCGATTCTATTGCATATCCTGAATATTTATCACGCTTACGGTTTCAGCGATTTCATCGTCGCTTGTGGTTATAAGGGAGAAGTCATCAAAGACTTCTTCGCGAACTTCCAGACACGAAACACGGACTGGTCGATTCGTTTAGCTGATGGAGAGAGAACCCTTTTACGGAATCGTGTTCCGGACTGGACCGTCTCTCCCGTCGATACCGGCGCGAAGACGATGACTGGTGGTCGGATCAAGCAATTGCAGCGGATCGTTGGCAACTCCACGTTCATGGTCACTTATGGCGATGGAGTAGCAGACATTGATATTGGTAAACTCGTGGAGCACCATCGTTCCCATGGCAAGCTCGCAACCTTGACTGCTGTCCATCCACCCGCTCGATTCGGATGCCTGGAACTCGATGGCGAGAGGGTTTCTGCGTTTGCGGAAAAACCCCAAACCTCAGAGGGATGGATCAACGGCGGGTTTTTCGTCTTCGAGCCGCAAGTTTTCGATTATCTTGATGGCGACGATTGCATGCTGGAGAAAACTCCCCTGGAACGTCTCGCAAGGGATGGGCAACTCGTCGCATACATGCATGATCGTTTTTGGCAACCGATGGATACACTTCGCGACAAGCAGTTGCTCGAAGAGCTTTGGAATTCTAATCGCGCACCATGGAAGGTATGGAATGAGCAGCGTGAATTTCTTGAAGGGAATACGGAACAAGAGGGTTCTCATCTCCGGATTGACCGGTTTCAAGGGCCAGTGGCTCGCAAGGTGGCTTAGCCATCTCGGAGCGAGCGTTTCCGGTTTTGGCCTGGAACCGATCAGTTCAATCTTTGGATGCAGGCCGAAATTGCGTGACGAGTTCGACGTCGAGTGCTTCGACATTCGGGACTCCGACCGAGTCGAAACCTTTCTTCGGTCGCGAAACCCGGACGTAGTCTATCATCTCGCAGCTCAACCCCTTGTTCGGGAATCCTACCGAACTCCAATCGATACGTTCACCACCAATGTGATTGGAACAGTAAATCTGCTCGAATCCGTCCGTCGTTGCCCGTCCGTTCAGGCGGTGATCAATGTGACATCGGATAAATGCTACGAGAATCGGGAATGGCATTGGGGATATCGTGAAAGCGAACCGATGGGAGGTCATGACCCATATAGCGCGAGCAAGGGTTGTTCCGAGTTAGTCACCGCTTGCTATCGAAATTCATTTCTCGCTAAGCAGGGAGTCGGGGTTGCCTCGGCCCGCGCTGGCAACGTGATCGGGGGCTGCGATTGGTCTGCGGATCGGTTGCTACCGGATATCGCGAGATCGGTCATTACCGATGAACCGATCGTTATTCGACGTCCGGATTCGGTGCGTCCCTGGCAACACGTGATTGAAGCTGTTGCTGGCTACTTGATGTTGGGGGAGCAACTCCTCCAACATCCTACCGCTTACGCCGAGCCATGGAATTTCGGGCCCGGCGATTCGGACGCGATTCCAGTATTGGAACTGGTCCATAGGGTGGTGAGTCGTTGGGGACGAGGCAGTATTGAACTGCAGATCGACCCGAATGCACCTCATGAAGCGAAGTACTTGAAGCTAGATTCAAGCAAGGCTTATGATCGACTGGGTTGGCGTGCCCTTTTGACCACCGATCAGCGACTGGATTGGACTGTAGATTGGTACCATCAGTGGTCCCAAGATCGCAATTGGTGGCAACAAATCGATAACCAAATCGAAACGTACCAAAGGATGATGCTAAAGTGTCTGCTAACCAACGAATCTTCGTCACCGGCGCTGGCGGCTTCCTCGGTCAAGCCGTCTGCAGCTGCTTGAGCGACTGCGGCTACGAGATCTATCGCTATTGCTTGAAATCCCGCACCTACGATAGCGGGCTCGCGGGCTTCGCTCTCTTCGGTGAGTCTTTTCAAAAAGAGGAACTCGCTCGCGCTCTCCAAGAATCAGAACCGAAGTTTGTCATTCATCTCGCCTCGGCAGGGGTGATCTCCGGAGACAACGACCCCACGGTTCTATACGAGGTCAATGTAGAAGCTACCAGAAACCTCATTGCAGCAATTGCCGAAACAGGTCGCGCTAGACTGATTCATACCGGAAGCTGTTCCGAGTATGCATCGGGTGATTCCAAATTGCTTTCCGAGTTATCACCCATCGGGCCAAACAATTTTTACGGGGCAACCAAGTCAGCCTCCGTACAAATCGCGCTGGGCCTAGCGCGGCAACTAGACGTACCAGCGATCGTCCTTAGACCTTTCAACATCTATGGCCCTCGTGAGTCACGCAAGCGACTCGTTCCCTACTTAATCGAAGGACAACTCCAAAATCAGGAATGCAAGCTAACGCATGGGTTGCAGGAGAAGGATTTTTTGCATGTGGAGGATGCTGCCAGGGGATACCTAAGCGCGATGGAGAACTTTGATCGCTTGGGCTCGTACGAAATCTACAATCTTTGCTCAGGAATTGGTCATACGCTCCGCGATGTGGGGGTGTGTTTGGCGGAGGTAGCCGGCGGACGGCGTGACATATACAAATGGGGGGCAGTTACCCAAAGGACTGGTGAACCCAACCGAATAGTCGGCGACCCGAGCAAGTTTTTCCTCGCTACAGGCTGGACCCCGCAATTCGATCTTGATATTGGCCTGCGGAAGACATTCCTTTACCATCTTCGACAGCACTCGAAATCCCGCCAAGATCGCACAAGACGTGCGGCTTAGAGAGTTCCCTATTGGAGCAAGGAAGCGACACGATGCCGTCGAAAGCAACTGTTGAAGCCCCGTCTCAATCCCACGCACATACGGAGCTTCCACTCATTTCCTTCATCGTTCCCGTGCTGAACGAGGAAGCAAATGTGGAACGACTCTACAAAACAGTTACGGAGGTAATGCGGTCTGTCGAGGATCGATATCGCTATGAAATTCTTTTCACCGACAACCACTCCGAAGACCGGACCTATCAGTTGATCTGCGACTTGGCTTTGACGGACTCTCGTGTTCGTGTGCTCCGATTCTCCCGCAATTTCGGATTTCAAGCATCTATACTTACGGGTTATCTGAATGCCAACGGGGATGCTGTCGTCCAGCTTGACTGTGATCTCCAGGATCCACCATCGATGGCTCTGGATTTTCTCCGTCACTGGGAGGAGGGTTACAAAGTCGTATATGGCATTCGGATGCGACGAAAAGAAGGGTTTGGAATCACTCTTGCAAGAAAAGTTTTCTACCGATTTCTCAATTATCTGAGTGAGCACCCGATTCCTGTCGACGCCGGAGATTTTCGCCTAGTCGACAAACGCATCATCGATGAAATGCGTCGGGTGAAAGATGCAACCCCTTACTTGCGAGGCATGATCGCATGCATGGGTTTTGACCAGATCGGCATTCCTTACTCGAGGGAGGCAAGAACTGCAGGGGAGAGCAAATTTCGCTTCAAAGACTTACTGAAATTAGCGCTCGATGGGATTTTGAATCATTCCATCGTCCCGTTGCGGTTGGGAACCATGCTCAGTCAAGTGATTGTTGCTTGTGCGATCGCGGTACTAGCGGTTTACGCGGTTGCTCGGCTTACCGTTGGCAGTGATTGGCCAGCAGGCTTCGCAACGATCAGCATTTTGATTCTCCTGTCAACTGCTCTGAATGCATTTCTCTTGGGGATCCAGGGGGAGTACATCGGTCGCATCTTCAAGCAAGTGAAGCAGTTTCCGATCACGATCGTGGAGAGCAGTCGAAACGATGAAGTCGATTCGGAGCTATGCCGTCACGAATTACGCAAGGTAAGTTGAGTACTAGTCAAATGAAGGATTGCAGCAACAAAATGGATCGCCCATTGATGCTTTGGTGTTCTTCGCACAGCACGCTGGCTCGTGAAGAGATCCCGTTGTTCCTGGAGGCGGGATTTCGCGTTGTTCCCTTGCTGACTGATTTCTGGACCTATCAATACGACCCCGACTTAGACTCCAAGTTGTGCCAGGACTGGAAAGAGAGTGTCGGTTTACCTCCTGAAATCGTTCGCCGATTGCAGGCGATCTCTTTTTGCGGCGATTCCGGTCGTGTCCCATTCGAATCCGAGGAGATCGAACTCCTCAATCGCTATGTCGATGTGTTGTACGTAACCGTGCTACCGAATCTCGCGATTCGCCTTGCAGATGTCTTCCATGGAACCGTGATCTTCAGACCGTTTGGGCATGGAGCTCTCAACAACTACACGAATATCGCGCGACATCTCAATACGGTGCCAGAGCAACTCATCGGCAAGGTAAACTACCATTGGGTCCCGATCTTGAGCACCCTGCAAGAGATCGAAGATCCGCGAGTTTGCGCGAATGCAACGCATCTGGGTGCCTACGTGACGGAGTCTAGGTTCGGTGGCAAGCGTTGGACCCCCCAACAAAGTCAAGCCTATGTGGTCGAGACCATCCCCAGGATCAACAAACAGCAATACTACCTCGACATCTACCATCAATACCGAACGGATCACGGTCATCTCCCACTCCGGATTCTCGGCGGGAATCAAACGAGGGGAGGTGAAATCGGAGACGATGCGATTGTTGGTTTTTTAAGCGACGAGGAATACTTCAACATGGCTGTGAATGCCCGCGTCTCGATCTACCACGGTCGTTCCCGCTACCACATCCACTACCATCCGATCGAATTTATGGCGCTCGGGATTCCCGTCCTTTTTCACTCCGAATCGGCATTCGCGTCGGAGGCGATGCATTTTGGATTCGCCTACGAGGAACTCCGCGAATGCGGCATGTATCACACGGTGGAACAAGCCAATCTCATGGCAGAAGCTGCGCTCCGAGACCCTGATAGAGCCCGTGATTGGTCGGAGCGGCAACGACTCTTTCTGGACCACGTTTTCTGCCGCGAAAAGGCCCTCCATCAAGCGCGATGGTTGCGAACCAGAACGATTCAACTTAAGAATCAAAAACCGAGCGTTAGAGATCTCAGGGCCATACCTGCCGATTCGCCAGAGCCTACGCTTACCAAAAAGCCTCTAATCCTGCGTGTCGGACGGGAACTCAAGAGGGCGTGGAAGAGACGGGTAGTAGCTCCGTTGAGTTCGCAATCCAATTAGAGGTAATCATGTCGAAACTGACTAAGTTAATACATCAATGCAAGCGTGTTATTACGCTTCCCGATTCCGTGGAAGTACTTCGTACCCGGTCGCGGGAATCGGACGAACAGCTTGCGAGGATCTCCAATCTCATCGGTGGCATCGAATGGCAATTGAACCGTTTGGATTCCGCAACGTTACCACCCACGCCACATACCTCGGATCTACGGTTTTATGGACAATTCGGACCTCCCGTCGATTGCTTCATTTTCGACCGCTATTTTCCTGACACGAATATCCGAGGAACATGTGTAGAGAGCGGCGCTTTTGATGGCGTCACGGAGAGTTCCTGCAAATTTTTTGAGGAGACGATGGGATGGCAAAGCTACAACATCGAACCGATGCCCAACGCCTACGAACGCCTTGTCGCGAATCGACCAAATTCCAAGAACTACAACTTTGCATTCTCCGATCAGTGCGGCAAAGCTACATTTAAACAGGTATCCCATCCGGAACTCGGTCTTCATTTCGGAAATAGTTCTTTAAGTCATACTGAGTTACACCTGAAAGATCTGCTCGATCGCGGTTGTCAAATCTCCGAATTCGAAGTACCCACCATGACCTGGAGGGAATGGGTCGCCCAGGAGAGAATCCCCTTCGTGGATCTGTTGATTCTCGATGTCGAAGGACATGAGTTGCAGGTGATCGAGGGGATGGTCGGTAGTCCCGTGATGCCGGATATCCTTTGTATTGAGATCGGGCACTTGAGTTTTGAGAGCATACGTCAAGCGCTCTGCGGGTTGGGTTATATTTATGATGTAACTTCCCACGTCAATGCTTATTTCATACGGGCTGATCGATTGAGTTTGTTCGCATTGCGCGCAGCCCAACGCCGGCACTGAAGCGAACTAATATTGGTATGAAGTATCGGATTGGGTTGGTATTGCAAACCGCGTCGACCGGCGGCTGGAGGTTTACCCACTCGCTCTGCCGAGGAATCCGCCAACGCTTTCCAAAGACGCAGTTGACCGTTTACCTAGGCAAATCGGTGATCAAAACGTTTCAGCAAGATACACCGGGCGAGTCATTGCGACAGCTCGGCGTTGCCGTTGAAACCTACGTCCCGCCGTTTCCTGAAAAGCATCGTGCGGGTCTGAGCCAATTGGCATCGATGCCACGGCGATGGAATCGCTCACGCATTCTTCGTCGACAGAAAGCAGCCTGGGAATCGCAGGATCTGATGTTCTTTCCGTGGCCATACCACCTCAAGTTCACTCACCTCAATCGCCCTACCGCCTTTCTCCCACATGATTTTTTTTACCTTCACTTCATGGGGTCGTTTGAACTCAACAACGATCGATCCACGCAGTTCGTGCAGGATCATCGCCCATGGCTAGAATCGGGCTACTCCGTTGTGTCCACGCATTTTATCGCCTCCGAGTTAGAGAAAACCTTCCCAACTCGCCTGAGATCGCCTGCCGTGATTCACCTTGGCCGTCTCTCCCAGAACGACGCGATCCCGGAGCCGCGTATCGAAGAAATCCTCCGCGATTTGCGTATTGAAGGGGATTTCGTATTGAATATCAACAACGCATCCCATCACAAAAACCTTGGACAGGTGCTTGCTTCCTTTCACTATCTGACTCAGAGTTTCCCAACGCTCAAATTGGTGGTCTGCGGTTTCGGGACAGCGGGTGTGGTGGGGCGAGCCAATCAGCCGAACTACATCGATCTTCAGGATCCAAATCCGAACGTGTTTTGTCTCGGCATGCTATCCGATTGCCAGATAACAGCGTTGATTCAGAGCTCTAAGTTGGTGGTAAATGCATCCCTGTATGAGGCGGGAAATGGATCTGGTTTGGATGCTTGGTCTTTAGGAACCCCAGTCGCCATGTCGAATATCCCGCCATTTATCGAGCAGATGGACGTCCTCGGTGTTCGGGCTGCAACCTTCAATCCTCGCTGTTGTTTTGAAATACGAGACGCGATGCACTCGATTCTTGCAGACCCGGACCTCGCACAGGAAATGAGCCGCGTTTCGAAAGCTGAAATGGAGAAGTACACTTGGGGTGACATAGCGCAAAAATACATGGAATTCTTCGATGAGTCGATTCGGGATTTTCGCATGCGACAAGGCGTTTGAGAGCAGGGTAGTATCGATGTTATTACGCTGCGACCGGATGAGTATGCCGCGATGCATGTTGCTCAATAGATTCCTGACAAACGCTGTACCAGTCTAGGGCAGCGTCAATTCCGCGGTAGTTCTTCCAGTCCGTAAATCCAGCCTTCTGAGATTCGATAATTTGCAAGCGGTGTTCCGCTAGCCTTTGACACTGAGCAACCACATCGTTGGGGTCATGCGGATCAAAAAAGAGCATGTCTTTTCCGATTTGCCCAAATTGTTCCCTCAACGATGGAATATCGGAACTCATGATCGGGCAACCCTGCGAAATCGCCTCCATCAAAGGATATGAACCCTGTTCATAGAGAGAAGGGACCACGGTTACAAATGCGTCTCGGTAGAGTGTTAAAAGCTCATCGCGACTGACTTGTCGCAGAATGACAACGTCGTCTTCCAGTTGATGCTTGCGAATCTCTTCGCAGATGTAATCAGGACTTAGGCGAATACCAGTAAAGGCGAGTTTCCAGTTTTTATTTGTCCTGTCTTTGAGTAGCTTAAGCGCTCGAATCAAAAGCGAATGATTCTTGTAGCGGCGAAAAGCAGAAGGATAAAACAAGTAGGGGGCATCCAGACGAACATCGATCTTCTGCGCGCGATCACACTCCGTTTCCAAGCTGCGGTACTCAGCGATATCGTCTGGAACCGCAGCACGAATCACCCGAATCTTATTCTCGGGTAGTTGCAACTGCCCAACCAAATCATTTTCCTTGATGAAATTTGACATGCATGCGGCAATCACAGATTGGTCAGCGACACGCCGAACGATCGCCTTGAACTCCCGAAGCTTGTGCGACTTCATCATCTCCGGGTAGTGATATGGAATCAAATCGTGAATACACACAATCGTCGGCCTTGAGATCGGATGCTCGAATTTGACGTGCGGCAGAATCCATACATCCGCCTGATCCAGAATCCTGGCTACCCTGCGATTCGTTTCCTTGGAAGCAAGTTCAATTCCTCGATCAAGCCAACCGGCGATCAATCCTCCGCTGTAAAATCGCTTCCAACGAAGACGTTTTATTTGTTTGAGAAGAAATCGCTTGAGACGTGGTATGCGAGGAGACTCGACAACCTCGATTTTGCCTACACCCCGAGAAGCCGTCTCCGCCATCAATCCCGAGTCACCGGGGCTGGCGACCAAGAGAACTCGACAGTCCCTAACAGACACCAAGTTCGCGGCTAAATTATGGGCAAATACCCCAATTCCTTCTGAAGGAACCAATGTCTTGCCGTAGTTGCACCAAATCCCAACTCTCATCCCGACTTCCTAAGGTCCTTCCCATTTCGCTCGACTTTGATTTTCAGCGCACCTGTGATATGCCAAACAATCCAAGGAGTCAATCGGGATCATCCGTACAAGCAATGCTATCATTTCAAAGGCCTTTCAAGCTAGTACTGTCACCTGACGAGATAGCTTTCTCGACGATACAGGAATGTTGGGAGCGCAAAGCAGATACCGACCAGGAAGATCAGTGCGAAATGCCAAACAAAACCTCGCATGCCAAGTCGTTTTGACTCGCTGGCCATCCAAATGGTGCAGGCCGTGGCGGTCAGCATCAGATCCCAACTGAAGCCTGAAATCACCCAGGTTGCGAAAGGTGCAACAAAAAATTCCCCCCATGCTTGTTCACCGGCACTGGTAAAATGGATCCCAAAGCAGACCATGGGCAATATCAATCCTGCCACCGATAATGCA
>Ga0169931_10008234_pt1 | contig 15256 bp, 11 predicted proteins | sample Kivu_15m_20L_FD_129675 | JGI IMG/M metagenome (GOLD analysis project Ga0169931, IMG submission 129675) | Freshwater microbial communities from Lake Kivu, Western Province, Rwanda to study Microbial Dark Matter (Phase II) - Kivu_15m_20L... | ecosystem: Environmental > Aquatic > Freshwater > Lake... | reverse complement strand
GCCATTAGTCTGTCGTTGCCTCCAAACGGGCTGAGCCGTTTATCTGTTCTGGTTGACCACCAGTCTGCCGGATTCTTTTGTAGGCGTCAAGGTCCCTGTCCAACAATTTTTCTTTGCGGTTCATCTCGCCCACGTCTTTTCGGGTGGGCATGGCGGACCCGGCAATCATGACGTTGGCCACCCGGCACGCAAAACATCCCGGCACATCGAGGTTGGCGTGCGTTTCTCTGTGCTTCATTTCCCCACCCGTCGTTTAGTAGAACGTGCCAGCCGCGTCGCGGAACGGCATGAACTTGCCGGTGAACGCCGACGAGAACCCGACAATTACCGTGTCCAACCCGCCAACGATGATTGAGCCTACGGCAAGCCCGGCAAGCGAACCAAGCGGATCGGCGTTAGAAACAAAAGCTTCGCCTTCTTCTTCAATTCCGACTTCGCCAGCCGCGGCGTTTAGTTGGGCTATCCGGTTCATCACGTACACGATCCCCTTGCCGGCCGTACCGGCAATCGTGTTCAGCGCCCCCAATAGCTCCTTGCCGTCCGTACCGGCCAACGTGTTTGCCACACCCTGGGCCGCCTTGCCACTTGTGCCGGCGAGTCGGTTTAGTTCTCCCTGGATGCTCATGAAATATATGCTCCGTATCCAGCGGCAGTAAGGTCAGCTGCTTCGCCGGCAGTTATCTCAGTGATGTGTCCGCCCAGATAGATCTTGGCGATTGTGTCAAAGTCTGCCGGTTCGTTTTCGGTAAACGTTCCGTCATTGAGTTTGAACACGTTTCGACCCCTGGCGGTAGGGGCGAAATAGCGGAAAAGCAGCAACGCAATCCCATCAGTTTTTATCTCCGTTGGCGGGACAAGATTATCTGTGGGTGGGACAAACGTTGCCATGCAGTTTTAGTTTACACGCAGCGGGGGATGGGGCAGGGGATCAACCCCACCCCCCACAACGAGTTGCGAACTACTAGCTGTTCGCGCCGATGCTTGACGACGACTCAACGCGACGCAGTGACGCTTCGCGGAAGCGGCCGTAGCCACCCAACCAGTACCAACCAATCGGCTGGAAGCGGAAGAGCGTGTCGGTCACCGGACCACGCACGACGCGCGGGAACGGCCCGTTGCCATCGACAATCGAGTGCGCCTTGGCCAAAGCCTGGCGACCCATGATCAACGAGGCATACACGTCAATGGTGCCCGCCGAGCCCGAACCGTTCGAGGCGTTCTCGAAGATCTTGCCACGCGGCGTTTCGATGAAACGCACGCCTTCGAAGGCTCCGATTTCGCCCATGTAGATGTTCGCGGGATCGCTGTACACGTGCGGGTCACGCCACGAGGCGACACCCGTTTCGCGACGGAGATCGTACGACACGTCTGGGTGAATGTAGCCCATGTACATGCCACCGAACGACACGGCGTTTGCCTTGCGCAAAGCAGCGACAGTCTTGCGGATGTCGTTGGCTTCGATGACGTCTTCCACCTGAACCGTGGTGCGGCCTGCCGGATCGGATGAGCCGCCACCACCGTAGATCACGTTCGTGCCAGCCGAGATAACGTCGCGAACGACGCTGTCGATTGAGATACCGGCGTTGTAGCCAACGACGTTTGCCGCAGCAGCGTCGACGTCGAGGAACGACGTACCACGCAACTTGGCAGTCGTCGAGACTGCGTTGCCGTACTCAGTCAACGTCACGGTGACCTGGCTGTCGCTCATTGCGACCGCGGTGACGTCGGATGTTTCCGTGAGCGGCGTGTCAGCCACAGCAAGATCGTTGAAGATCGTGAAGGTGACTGCCGTTCCCGGCATTGCTTGGGCAATCGGCATTACGTCTGCTACCGCGTCGAACAGAAGTTCGCTACGGAGCGCAAAGTACGCAATCCGATCAAATGCTGTCTGGTCTGTTGACAGACTCGACAATTGAGTAAGTGCCATTGCTTTTACCTGTTACTTTCCCCGACAGGCGCGGGGCCTGCGGGCTAGATTTTTTCTGCTTCTTGCCTTGCTTGAGCCAGCAGCTGCATCACTTCGTTTGAGTCTTTGGCCTGAGAAATCCTGGAGTTCCAATCCACCACGGGTTCGCTGGTTTGCCCAGCAGTGCTGGCCTTTTCCATCCTGCCCCACGCCTGTTGCTCCTGTGTAGGAGTAGCAGGTGATTGGGCCTGGACCAGATTGGCTTCTTCCGCAGCTTTTCGAATGGCTTCTGGAGTGAACTCACCTTCGTAGCCCTTGATGAAGTACTTGGCCATCGGAGCATCCATTGAGATTCCGGCTTTTGAAAACGCCAGTTCTCTTTGAAGCTTGTCGGCTTCTGCGGCCTTTTCTCGTAAGGCCTTCACCTCGGACTCCAGTTCTTTGATTCTTGCTCGAACTGGATTCTTTCCGGTTTGTTCTTGTGCCTCGTCCTCAAAATTGTGAACGTCTGACATGTCTCACTCCTCGCCCACTTCGGACGCGGAGGGTGTCCGAAGGCTGCTGTCACCCTTGTGTTTCACACTAAAGCCGGGGCTCTCTAGCGGTGTCCCTGGTGGAACGCGTCCAGCGTACCACTCGATTTTGATTGTTGTCAAGGGGGTTACTGGGCTAGGCCAGCACCCGTTTCAACCGTACCCGAAGTGGCCCCGGATGTTCTGGCAAACTGACCGCCCATTTCAAACTCGGCCAGGCGTTGCCGTTGGCGTTTCCTGACGGCATCAAGGGCGCTGGTGTCGTAGCGGAAAGTAGCGCCGAGCTGCTGTTCGCGGCTGATGTCTTCTTCTCCGTACAACCCTTGATACAGCCCAGCCAGTGTGCCCATTTCACCAAATCGTTGGAAAGCCTCTTCGCCGGTAATTCCCCGCGCAGCCAAGGCTTCTGCCTCGTCCTTGGTTAGTTGTATGCCGCCCTGCTCTTTGCCTCGCGCGGCAATGCCTGCGGCCTGGGCTTTGCGGGTGCGTTCGCGTGTAGTAAGCAACGGCTGTGCGCGCTTGGGGTCGAGGAAGAACATTGCTAGGTCGCCATCTGATACGTTGTAAAGCTCTTTCATTTGTGCTTTGACTGCTGGATCGGCGTCTGTGACTGCGCGATAGCCCTGATTGATTCTCTCTTGCAGTTCGGCCGGAGAAACATCGCCCTCAATAAACCCCTGAAAATCGGTAAGGTCGTTGTAAAAGTTCGGGTCCAAACCGCTGGCTTGCAAGATTTGCCGATATTGCTCTTCTAAACCAATGTAGGTGGATGGATCGAGTTCGGCCAACCCGGCTGCTGCTCTGGCTGCATTGCCAGCAAAACGTCGTTTGTATGCCGGTTGATCGCGGAGGGCAAACACGATGGCGTTGGCGTCTTGCAAATCAACCATGCCAGAGGTAATGATGCTGTTGACCGCGCCCTCTAGTTCGGACAAACCAAACCGGGCCAGCAGCGCACGCATCCTGCTAAACGCATCCGAGCGTGCCTGTGGGAGACGCGGATCAGTGGTTGAAGTTGTTTCGTTATCCTCGTCGCCTGGGTCTTCATCTACGGGACCATCATCTACTTCTTCGGTTTCGCCGTTGTCATAAACAATGACGGTAATCTTGCGGCCGTCACGGGTAGTCGAAAATCGTCTTGTTTCTTTCCTGGTTACAACAGGGGGCTCTTCTACTTTCGGACCCTGTGAGGCGGGATATGTTGCAATTAGGTCTTGAATTTCTTGTCGAACTGGGTTTTCTGGGGTCTGTTCTTCAACAATGTCCTCAAGCATTGAAGCGTTTGAAATGTTACTCATCGAATCAACCCGAAAGCCCTTTCCAGCGTGGACGCCACGCTAGACATCAACTGATTGGCATTGTTGGTGTACCGCCATTCGTACTTGTTGTCGGTCTTCAGCTTGCGGGACCAGTCGGTGATGCTCATTGCAGAACCATCTTCGTTCTTGTGCTCCAAGGCCAGGCGGTAGATGTCCTTTTTGAGCGATATGTCGCTGACTGGTTTTTCCAACAACCGCGCAGCGAATGTTTGGTATGGCTCGAACACGTCGTTGACCGTGAAGCCTTGGTCAAACTGCTCGGCGAAAGCGCCGTACTTCTGTTTGGCGCCGAACCTAGCTTTGTTGATGAGCAGTTCCGATGACTGCGGAACACCATTGATCGTGGCTCCGGTCAACGCCGATTCGATCATGTCGTCGGTAAAATCGTAATCGTAGGCCTTGAGAGTGGCGACCAAGTCCATGCCCTCTTTGGTTTCCCCAACACCACCGGTGCGATCAGCGAGTTTGCCAAACGCCAGGTACTTCAATTCGAAATCGCTGCGGCCGTCGCGCAACGCCTGGAGTGACAGATTGTCTATCTCCGTTGTTGTCAGACCCAACCCGGCATACTGCGCCCGCAGTTCGCTGGCCTTGAGTTTGAGTCTGTCCTGTTTTTCAACCGACTTCAGGGCGTCCCACTCGGCACGCTTCTGCGTGGTTTGTTGGGCGTACTTGGTTGCGTCTACCTTGGCCTTGAACGCATCCTTCCCGGCAGTCGACGCAAAGTCGTACGCATCCGGGTTTTGTGCGACATCGATGAACAGGTCGATGAGGTCGCCAAAGATTTGACGCGCCTCGCTTTCTCCGGCACCGCCGTCCAACATGCCCGACAGCTGCGGGAACTGCTGTTTGAAATACGTGCGCCAATCCTTGGGATTGCCACCGACGTAGATCTTGTCGTATTGTTTGCCAAGCGTTTTTCTGTTCGTCGCATTGTCGGCCATGCCGCGCGCGTCGAGTTGTTCCTTGATCCATTTGTCCTTGGTTGGGCTATTGGCCATCACCCACCACCCAAGTGCGAAAACGCCAGTTTGATTGCGTTGCCGAGTTGATATGCCGCACCTTCTGCCGCATTACCCTTTTCTGCCTGAACCTTGGCTGCTACGGCCACGGATGGGGATGACCTACCCATTGCCGCCATCTTGCGTTCGTTGGATTGGATTGCGGCGATGCCGTCGTCTATGTCTTTCTTGGTTGGTTTGCGACCCATGCGCGCAAGGAAGGCTTGTTCAAGGTAGTAGCGAATGTCTTCTTCGGCGGTTACCTTGACTTTTGTTCCTTCGCCCGCCACCGACGAAAGACCGGAAAGTTGTTTTGCCACTGCCTGAACTATCAACCCCTGTTGGTTGGAATACCGCATCAGATTGACAAACGCATTGATATCCGTTGCACTGTAACCCCGACCGGAAAGGATCAACCCCGATGGATCACCACTTGTATAGAAGCCAGTGCGTTGCATTTGTTTTGCCAGAGTTGCCAAATCCGTTGGGCGGAATTTCAACATTTGCAATTCGGCAGTGTCTTGGTCCAAAAGGTAGGCCCCGCGCACAAGGTAGTTTTCGTCGTCCAGCAAAGCAGCCCCGTAAACAATTTGCTGCCCCTGTCTTATTTGCGCACGCGTTGCAACGTCGCTGCCACCCATGGCCTCAAGAGCACCATAATTTACAAACAATTGTTGCAGGGCCGAAGCGTCTTTGTAGCTACTTTGGTCGTCCGCGCCGTAATGGCGTATGCCCTTGATTGTCCTTGGTCTAGAAAACGGAGACAGCAGCGGAGTTTGTTGGTCCTCTGTTTGTTCGTTGTCGGCCATCATTCAACCTCTTGTGAAAGAACTCGCGACCAAATTCTATCAAATTCTGGGTTTTGACTAGCCAACGCTTCACCGAGCGCGAACAGCTGGGCACGCAATCCGGCCTTCTTCTTCGACCCAAGCGACAGCCCACCCATGGTCGACTCGAACAAATCGCGCTGTGCCAAATATGTTTTGAGCGCCGGCACAATTGAGTTGTCTGACAAGCGCGGATCGTCTACGGCTTTGCGCAATTCGTCGAGTTGGTTGGGCAATTTACCCACTTCAAACTCTGGCCTGATTGGGAAGCCGGGATACTCTTCGTGCAGCTGCTGGCGATAGGCAGCCAAGATATTCCGTTGTTTTTCGCTGGGGTTGTCGGGCATCATTTTGCGCATCGCTCGGAGGCGGGTTGAACCAACGCGCAACTGCGCTAGCTCAATAAGCTCCCGGTCGCCAATACGTTCGCGGCTGCCTTCTTCTAGTTGTCGCTCCCAAACGGTAAAGTCGTAATCTGCGCCCATTGGGCCGAAGTAGGCCCCGGAGCGCTGGTAGGCAGCCATGACGTCCCGGTTGTCACGCTCCCATTTGCCGAATGCCTCCGTAGCTTCCACACCGTCACGCAACACCCTGCTCTTGGAGGAGGTGTAGAGCATGAGCTCGTCGCCATAGAGTCCAAGGAACCTGTCGATTGCGGTGTCGTAGTCCTCGGTTTGCATTTTACGCAATTCGTTGAGTAGGACCCCGACGTACTTGTCGCCCATATCTGTTGGCACTTTCCATTCCTGGGTACCGGATGCCGGTCCGAGGAACTGGGAAACTGCACGCATCATGGTCAACACCCTTGCCCTGGATTTGGCATCGGCCAACAACTGTGTTTGGCCAGCCTCGGTTGACAGGTCGTACTCCGGGTTTACGCTTAGGGCTCGTAGTGTTTCGATGTACACGTTGCCGTACGTGCTTGTGCGGTTTTCCGTATCAGCAAAGAATGCTTCAGCCAGTTTGCGATATGTACCGGGAATGTTGCCAACGGCCAAATCCCCGACTTTGGTTTCGCCGTACGGCAGCAGCAGTTCTTTGATCGCGTCGTATCTTGGAATATCTGGCAAAAAGGACGACACGGCGAATTGTGCGTACGGTCCGAGTGCGGGATAATAGTTGATACCTTGCGACAGTCGACTCAAGGGCGCCGACAGCGGGGCGTCTATTCCTGTAAATAGTTTTGCGATGGAACCAGACAGCGGAAATTGAAACTGAACCTCGTTGGTTTGGGGATCACGGAACAAGAATCCGCGTCCGTCTTGATCTGGGTCTGCTTGCTCCAATCCCTTGTAGACGCGTGCAAATTGCCGAACCATGTGGATGTTGTGTTGCGCGCCAAGCATTGCGTAAGTGCCCAACACGTCCTTCCAGGCCTGGGCAAACGGCATGACTATCCGCAATGAGTCGACCAGGTTGCCCCGGGTTGAGGCGTCGTACAACAATTCTTTGGTGCGAGACAAACCGACAAACCGCGCGAAGTCATCAAGGTCCTTGATTTCCAATGTTCCGCGCGCTTCGGTGCGTGTATTCAATCGTTCAATCTTGTCGCTAATTCTGCCGCGTTGCATGTCGCTTTCGCCAAGGTATTGGCGGATCGTCTTGCCCTCTTCCTGCGCTTTGGAGAGGACGTCTTCGTACAGTTTGCGTCCTTCCTCCAAAGACAAACGATCTACGTGCTTGCCAATTTCTTGGTAGTAGTACTGCCGGAAGGTAACCGAGCGTTCGAGCCGTCGTACGGCAGTGTCGTTCAATACATTGAACAACCAACCGGTTGCGTAGTCAACGGTCTTTGCTAATTTTTGCTGGTCGGTTTGTTCGATGACACCGCGAATCAACTGCTCAGACGAAACTTTGACCGGCAGGCCAGGCGTTAGGTCATCCGCAGATACTGGTGACCGCTCAATCAATCGACGCAGTCTGACGGGGGCTTGACCAGTGCGAGCATTCAAAACGTTTCTTTCGATGATTGGCACAAAGGTCAGGATTGGTTCAGCATCGTCTGAAACTTGTTCGATTTTGGTTATGATTCCTTCTTGGCCCTCTATCATTGCCCTAGAGCCAGGTTTGAGTGCCGTGTTGCTACCGGCACCAATTCGTTCAATGCTGCTAAGAGAAACCGCGCGAGCTGCCGCCAAATCGCCCAGCGCGTTGTATGCCGCGGCAAATTCAATCTCGGGTAGTTTACCGGTTAGTTGTCGCAAACTTTTGATATTGACCGCTCTCTCATAATCAATCAACGCTTGCCGCACCAGGGCTTCTTGGCCCAATGCAAACGCAGCATCGAAATCAATTGGTGCAGCAATATCAACCCCTGGGTGTTTGTCCGATTTGTATTCGATGCCGTTTTTGAAATTTTGTTTCATCGTTTGGTATTGCGGGGAGTTTTTGTTTCTCAACAACCAATCCGCCACTTCTTCCGCTATCTGGTCGTCGGTTTTTCCTTGTTGAATTCCGCGCGTAACAATCTTGGTTGTTTCGTTTTTCCACGCCATTTGCAGTTGCTCAACAACACCCTTGGTGTGCATGTAGCTGTCGTAGCTGCCATCGGCGCCGCGGGCAAAGGCCGGAAAGGAGCCCGTTCGTACGGCGTAGCGCGCCTCGTCGGCGTCGGTTACACCAACCCGCATCGAAACGTTGCCGATGGTTTCTGCCATTTGCTGTTGGACGGTCCTGGCGGCGGTTACACCATCCATGAATTCAGCTTCGAGTTCTGGTTCAAACAACGGCTTGCCGGTTCGCTTGGCGTATTTTTGAGCGCGGCGAATTCCTGCCGCAGTTGCCTCAAATCGTTCTTCTCCGACGTATACGTACTGACCGGCACGAGCGGCTGTTTCTTCCTCAACCGCTCCGGTGCGAAATTTCCGGGCTACGCCAAGATTGGTCATGTCCACGCCGGTAATGCTTTTTCCGTACTTGGTGCCCTTGCCCGGAAGCCCAACGGCAATGTGAATGAACTCAAGCGGATGCAGCATCGTCGTATTGGCCAAACTGCGGACGCCACCGAATGCCATGCGGATTTGTGCGTCTATGCCGTTGCGCATGATGTAGCCAATCGTGGCAAGGTTCAATGGTTTCCAAATCCTGTTTTGAACGTAATCGAGCAGGTCAACGGCTAGCCGCGCTTCTCCGGTAAGCGCACGTACCGTTTCGGTGTAACTCAACCCGTCAATTTCGTCTTCCAGTCTTTGAATCTCGGCCACCACTTCCGGAGTGCGCGCGGGGCCTCGGTTGACTTTCAGGGTTTGCACTTCGTCTTTTAGTTCGCGCACATAGGCTTCGTCGGTGTAACGCACAACCTCGATTGACTTGCGCTTGCCGGCAATTGCCAACTTTCGCATGTCAATGTTTGCGGCATCAAACATTTTTTGGAACAGTGGGTTGCGTGTAACGCGTCGCAATTCCCTGACGTCGGGCAGGGTACGGGTGCGATTCAGCATGTGAACCAATTTGGCTGGCCCAGCGAATGACAGGTCATCCATAATTGGTGCTGCGCGTTGCAGGAATTCGGCATACACGGCATCGTCGGCGTGTTCGGACAACAAATCAGCCATCATTCGCACGTGACCGTTATCGGTATCGATTCCCATGCGGTCAACCAAATAGCCCTTGACTTTGTCAATTGCACTGCTGGCGCGACTCATGATTGCTTCAACCATTAGGTCTTCCATGCCGTTGGCTTTGAGTACCTCCCTGATTGCGTCGTTGTATTCGGTGAACGCTTCGTATTTTTGAGGCGCAAAACCCCTCTTGGAAAACGAAACAATTGCCTTGTCTCCCCACTCCTTGATGCGTTGTTCGGACACGCCTGCAGTACGCATTGACAGGGTCATGTTCCGTATGGCTTCGAGATCGTCCAGTTCGTCGCCGGCCACCAGGATTGTGTTCTTGGGCATTTGGGTAAACCATCTGGTTTTGTACAATGCGCTTCTTGCTTTGCGGATGCGGTAGCTGCCAATTGGTCCGGTCAACACACCCCGGTCACCCATGGTGAAGGGCGTCGTTAGGGCGCTGATCACCTGGTTGCGGGTCGTGGCAAGTGCCAATGCATTTGCTGTGTTGGTGTCAATTTCGAACCTGAAGATGTCTTCCAGAATTTCCATCCGATTCGTTTTCTCCACGAGGGTGTCAACCAGACGAATGGCCAGCGGGTTGTTTTGCATGAACGAAATAAACTTTTGAGGATCCAAGTCTTCGCCAGAGATGCCGTCAACCAAGCCAGCCTCCGAACGCAGCGAATACATTTCGTCGCGCAACAGACCCTTGGCTACTTGCGCATCGGCTTTGGTTAGCATTGGCGTTGCTTCTGACGCAGCCTTGATTGCTGCATTTAGGCCTTCGCCGGCTTCAAGTGCGCGCAATATGTTGCCGCTTGTTGAAACGCCCTTGTAAATAAGTTTGCCGAAATACAACGACGGGTCCGGCAGGGCGATCATTACGGCCGCGTCAACCACGCCCGAGCCGTATTTGTAGAGTCGTGATTTTTCCGGAGCCCATCCGAACATTGCCCGACCAATGGTGAATGCGTTGCCGTAGATGGTGCCGCGATAAGCACGTGCCCGCTTGGCCTGTTCTTCGCGCAGAGTTTGCGACATAAAGAATCCTTCGCCAATTTGTTCCTGGTTGTCGAGCATTGTTGCAAGCGAGGTTGACTCCCACAATCCGAACAGGTCGAAGTCCGACGACGTCACAACGTTGGCAGTTACGCTTTGGACAACCTCGGGCACCAGGTCGAATACGGCCGTGCTCCAACGCACGGTTGGTTTTATGATTTTGTCGTACGGCACCGTCGAGCCCTGTCCGATTGGCTCTGCGACGTTTTCTAATATGCCTGCCGCGGCACCGGGAACCACGAAATCAAAAGCGGCTTGTGCGGTTTTGGCGACCCAGCCGACGGCGTCGAAGGCGTACCGAACCGGGGCTGGCAGTTGCCCAACGGCATTCTTCTTGGAGTCGTACTGCCCGAGTTCGCGCGATGCCGCAGCGCGGCCCACGATGTCAACGGCAGCGTCAGATGCGCCGTACTTGGCCAAACTCATTACTGTCGTTGGCTGCACCCAGGGGTATTTGAAGGCGATGTCGTTGGCGCGTTGTGCAATTTGTGGAGAAGTTACGCTGTAACTGGGCTGCGGTTGTTCGTCAGCTATCGCCGCGTAATCTTTGATCGTGAAGTTTTTGCCGCCCTGCATTACGACATCCAGCGCGAGGCAAGATCCGCCAAATCGTTGTTTTGTTCCAGTTGTGCCAACAGCTTGACTTCTTCTATTGCCGCCACGGCGGGATCGTAGGTCGGGATCCCGGCTGCCATTGGACCCATACCGGGCCCGAACGGCGCGCCTGCCGTAATTGGCTCACCCTTGCGTTCGGTTGGCCTGGAAAAAGCCGGCAGGGGTTGGGGTTTGCGCGCAGCTTGGCGTGTTGCTTGCACTTCGGTGGGCGGGGCACCCATTGGCTGCATGCGCTGTGATGCCATTTGTTCTCCGGCTTTGCCGTATGTTTGGCCAGCCTTGACCATGCGCTTCACCTTGGCCTTCGGCTGATTCAGATCAGTACGAATTCCGTATGCTTTGTCTGCCATTTGTTACCCCAGTTGGCTAAGTAGTGCTTCTAACGACGGTTCTCCGGCTGCAACTCCGGACTCTGCGCCCATGCCAGGCTGAGCCAGACCAGGCATTGTTTCTGGTGATCCAGGCATCATCATTGCCGCCTGACGGTCACGCGCGCGCTGGTCGGTCCTAGATACGGCTTCATAGAGCGTCGCATCGTTTTCCATAACCTGGCGCACCAAGTATGCCATGTCATCTGGCTGATATGGGCCAGCCGGATTGACGGCTTGCTGCTGGATGCTGGCCAACAGCGCGGCCTCGACGCCTTCGGAGATGATTCGGTCGTGTTCAAACTCGGGATCCGAAATCAACGGATCGGCTTCGCGCGCCGATTCCTTGCTCATCATTCCAACGCCCAACCGTTGCCCCAATCCGATGATCAGCGAGTTGACGTCCGAACCGGCTGCCGAATAGCTGACGTAGTGGAAGTCGGTTTCCCAAATCTTTTCCGGTACGTAGACCTCTTGCCCGGAGCTAACGCGCGACGGGATGAAGAACGTCTTGGGGAAGTTGCCCCAGTACGCGCGCTCGATTGCAATGGCGATCTTGTCTTCTTCAACCAGTGAGTGCTCGAACAACGCCTGGGCTTCTTGCACTCGGTAGTCCACCGTTGCCGACAGCACGTTCTCGCCGCGTCGGCCGGTACGAATGTTAGTTGGTGATTCTCCACCGAACTCGGCCGGGATTGCGCCTTCGAGACGTTCTTGGCGCTCAAGACGATCCAGTGCGGTGTCCGTCTTGTAGCCGGGGTTCAACTGCAACTGTTGGATGTCGCCGCCCTTGACAACACCCAGTACGCCGGACTTGCCGTCGGCTATCTGCAGGATCTCGGGGTTCTCGCCCGACCGCGCAACCAGGTATTCTTCGGGGAAAATTCCGCGCTCAATGGCGATTTCGGTCAACGCCTGCAGTCGCGCGCGGGTGTAGTACATACCGAGCACGCCATCGAATTGACCGCGGGGTTTGTCCAGGTTGATGCGGTTGCAAATCACCGCCATTGGGCGCTGAGTTCGGTTGGGTATGGCTTCGAGCATGATTGCTTCAAGTCCGGCACGTTCGCCAGCGCTGAGCTCAGGATTGTCTTCTGCTCCGAGAACGACCAGCTGGATTGACTCGGCATCGCTGTATTCGAGCATGGTGTAACGGGAGTCGCTGTTGACCTGGCCAAAACGCAGTTGTCCACCAACAAGATCGCCGTAGTTGCGCAACAACCAGCTTGCGTTGGTCTTGTAGGTAAAGATGCAGTTCTCCGGCACCATCACGTCCGGGTCCTCTACCGGGGCGGCAAAAGTGTCCAACGGGTTGCGCACCACCCATTGTGGGTTGAGCGTGCGAAAGTTGGGCCTGAGCATTACCGCAGATGATGAGTACGCCAGTAGGTGACGCGCCCGCCGGCGCATCTTCATCTTCATTTTGTTGTCGTCCCAGATTGCCAACATCGCCTTGCGTCGTGTCCGGGCATAACCCTTGGAACGCTCCGAGCCTTCCTTGGACGGCGGAAAGTATGGGGTGGGCATGGTCGAAGAGATGCGCATTGACATCTGCTCCAAACCCTGAACCAGCAGATTGGCTACGTTGGTCTTGGCGTTTTTGTCCAGTTCGTTCAATGGCACAATGACGTCACCGTTGGCAAGGTCGCGCACGCGCCGCATCTGGTCGTGCAGCGGTCCGGCAGCCAAGCGACGATTGTGATACAGCTCAACGATTTGTTCTGTTGAAAGCATTACTTCTTTCCTGTCGTGGACTTGATCAGTCTAATGAGATCCTGGCGCGAGAATTCGCTCGACTTCATGAGCTCGCGGAATTCTGTTTCGGGCATCGGTTGGGCGTCTTGAGTTACCCAACGACCTTTTTCGTATTGTCTGGTTCCTGGGTAGTAATCAACAAAATCTTCTACAAACTCTGTTTTTCCTTTTCTGGTGAAAGTAACCTTTGGCCCACTAACTCCTCTGCGAAGTTGTGGCTCAAAGCCCGCTTTTTCAATCGCCAGCAGCTGTTCGTAATCAATTTTGCGAGGATCATACTCAAAGAACTCCACGCCCTTTGGGCGTTCCGGAATCGACGCTACAAACGAAGCATCCGGATCTGCGACGTAACTTCGACGCGGATTGAGGTTTGTGGCCGCTTCGTCAAGAGAACCAAGCGTTTCGGAGAACGGATCATACACGTGCCTGCTGCGACCTTCCTCATCGATGACCTCTGAATATTTCTTCTTGTTGATGGTTTGTTGACCCTTCGGAGTAAGATCTTCTGGGGCCATAAACGCATGCAATGGCTGCGCACCGGTTTCGTCGGTTTTGTATTTGCGGTTACGGGCCTGCCGCTCCATTGCGCGCAAATCTTCGCGTGCTTTGCCCGTACGCAAACGTACCTCTGCTCCGGTTTTGCCACGCTTGAAGACTTGTATCGCTTGATCCTGTGCAATTTTTGCCGCCTGCACCCGCCGCGTTTCTGCGGCTGCGGCCAAGTTTTCCTGTTTGATTACCTCCGGCGAGCGCTGACGTGCTGCGGCTTCTGCGTTCAGCTTTGCATTTTCGCTAGCGCGTTTTTTGTCTTTCTTGCTAAGTACTCTTGGTTCAATCGATCGGTTGAACGACATCTGTGATTGAACTGCCTGCTGAATGGCTTCCAAACTGCGCGGATCTTTTGCGGCTTCTTCTGGCGTTGTTCTCAATTGGGCTTGCATCTCACTCTTTTGAGCCCTGCTCATTTCGCGTGCTCGTCGCCGTTTGGCCAACGTACGGCGGCGTGGTACGTATTGGCCGCCTACTGGCGTTTGGGCACCGGTTTCAAACCGGGTGACTTCGCCACGCATGTCGCGTCCGGTTGCCTCTTCGTAGTCCTTCAGTTGTTTCTTGCGCGCCGTAGCAGTTCGTTGATCTTCCAAAAATTTTGGAGTCTCTACCGGATTCTGGTCGATGCCCAACAGGTTGCCCTCGTTATCAAAGACTTGGGTTTCCTGTTTTGCGGGTTTGGTTGTGCCCACATCGCCGGGCATCTCTACCACTACTGTCTGTTTTTCTGCCATGCGTTCTGCTTGGCGCGCCTTGCGAGCGGCTTCTTGTTCTGCCCTAATTACGGCGTCCGATTTGTAGACGGTCCTGGTGGCTGGTTGACCCGTTCTTGGATTGATAACTGGCTGTCCAGTGGTTGGATTGACCACGATGTCAACCCTTTCAATTGGCGCTTCGCGCAACACCTTGAGGGTTTGTGGGCTTTGAAACGTGCCCAGGGTGCCAGTGTTTGTCCGCGCTGATTCCTTTTTCTGTTCCTTGGTGGGAACAAACTTCGGTTCAGTCGAAGAGGTCTGGGTTGACGAGCCGCGCGATTTCTTCCGGCCCGACTTCGGTGCCGCCACCGTCGGGATTGGGGGCTGCTCGACGGCGGGGGGGCTTTGACCGGTCGACATTTCTACGAGGGTCGGAGACTTCTTCGATGACTCCAAATCGCTGGGCGAACTCCTCGTTGGTTCCAAACTCGATGACTTCTCTGTCGCTTTTGGGGTAGCGCCACCAACCACCTCCCTTGAGGCTGGCGAGCCCTTGGCCGATTCGACTGGCGACGCATCAACCTCAACTGTCGTCTGATTCTTCTTTGCTCTTTTTGCGCGTTTTGGTGTTGCTGTTGGTGAGACGGCGCGTGATGCTGCGCCAACTGCTTCTGGTGTTGCAACTTCCGTAAATTCTGCTGGTGACACCGTCTTTTGGAATTCGGTTGGCGGAGTTGTCCCTTCAACCCTGACCGGATTGCTTGGTGCCACTTCCGGTGCTTTGACTGGGCTTGCACTTGCCGGCTCCGAAACGGTGGTCACGTTGGTTGGTTTGCTCGATCTCCTCTTCTTGGGCTCACCGGACAACCTTGGCGTGGATGCAGTTTCGGTGGCGGTGGTTGCTTGACGAACTTCTGGTGCGGACGCAACTACGCGTTCTGTGGTTGACGCCACCGGCTGTGTTTCGTTGACCGTTGTTGTTTTGTTCCCGCGAACTTTTCTGGCTGCTACCTGACCCAAACCACCCAACGCAACATCGTCAACAAAACGGGCAGCACCCCCTACTGTCTTGTTG
>Ga0169931_10008233_pt1 | contig 15257 bp, 12 predicted proteins | sample Kivu_15m_20L_FD_129675 | JGI IMG/M metagenome (GOLD analysis project Ga0169931, IMG submission 129675) | Freshwater microbial communities from Lake Kivu, Western Province, Rwanda to study Microbial Dark Matter (Phase II) - Kivu_15m_20L... | ecosystem: Environmental > Aquatic > Freshwater > Lake... | reverse complement strand
CCGCTCATCCATGTTTGGCGTGAAGCGGATGTGGAACCGGCCGAGCCGATTTGGGTGTCGATCGTGTCGAGGACCACTGTGTCGACACCCAGAATCGTGCGCGCGATCTGTTGCGCAAGTACGACGAATCCCTGTCCAACCTCGGCAGTGGCGAATTTGAGCGTTGCAACGCCGTCGGCGAGGGTGCAACGTGCTTCGGCGGAGTCGTCAAAGCCTTCGGAGTACATCAGGTTCTTGATCGATACGCCCCAGCCGATGCCGCGGCGAATGTGGCCGGGATCAGACGTCCGTCCGGAACCGCCCGGAAGTTCGAGCGAACCCGTTCCGTACCGTGAATCGGGTGGCAAGGGAATTGCATCGGTTTCGCGAATGCAGCGCGCGACGGGCGCAACACTGTCGACGACCTGCCCTGTGAAGAGCTTGTCGCCGGTCTTCATCGCGTTGCGCAGACGAATCTCGACGGGCGATACACCCAATGCCGCAGCAAGTTTGTCCATCTGGCCTTCATGGGCGAAGCACGCCTGCACGACTCCGAACCCGCGCATGGCTCCACAGGGTGGGTTGTTCGTTCGTGTGGCCCAGGCATCGAGGCGTGAGTTGTCACAGGCGTACGGGCCCTGCAGGTGGGTGATGCCATTGATGAGAACTGCGGAGGATGTCGATGCGTAGGCACCGCCGTCGAGCTTCATCCAGCCCTCGACCTTGACGAGCTTGCCGTAGCGATCGGCGTGGTGGCGCAGATGAATACGGCCCGGGTGTCTGTGGACGTGACCGAAGAAGCTCTCTTCGCGGCTGTATTGCACCTTCACGGGGCGTCCCGTGCGCAAGGCGAGCAGGCATGTGTGAACCTGCAACGAGATGTCTTCGCGGGCTCCGAAGGCACCACCAACGCCACCGAGTACGAGTCGGACCTTTTCGGGTGCGAGGTCGAGACAATCGGCGATCTGTTTGCGGTCTTCGTGGAGCCACTGAGTTGCCACGACGAGTTCCACGCCCGCGCCACCCGGGTCGGGGTAGGCGAGTGCCGCTTCGAGGCCGAGGAAGGCTTGATCCTGCATTCCAATGTCGTAGGTGCCCTCGACGATGACGTCACCGATGACGTCGGGATTGCCCGAGATGATGCGCTGGTGGCGGAACACGTTTCCGTCGGGGTGAATCGGCGGCGTAGATGGATCGATAGCCGCGTCCATGTCGAAGAGCACGGGGAGTTCTTCGTAAACGACCTTGATCGCTGCGAGGGCGCGGCGACAGGTTTCCGGATGATCGGCAGCAACCGCGGCGATTGGCTCACCCATGTAGCGAACGACGTCGCGCGCGAAGACGGGCTGGTCGGACGCAATGAGTCCGTACGACGCTTTGCCGGGAACGTCATCGGCGAAGATGATCGTTTCGACACCGGGAATCTTCCATGCTTCGGTTGGATCGATCGAGACGATCCGCGCATGGGGACGCGGCGAACGCAGAGTCGCACCCCAGAGCATGTTCTCCGCCTGGAAGTCGGACGAGAAGGCGAAGTTGCCCTGGGTCTTTGCAATGCCATCGGGGCGCAGAGCCGACGTGCCGAGGACGTCACGATTCTGTGAGCGCGCGGTGGTGGTGGAGTTCTTCACTTGGCGGCCCCTTTGCGTACTGCGACGACAGATTCGACCGCGGCAAAAATTCGTCCGTAGCCGGTACAACGGCAGATGTTGCCGGACAATGCTTCCTTTACTTCGATCGCGGATGGATCGGGGTTGTGATCGAGGAGATGGTGAACGGCGACGATCAAACCGGGTGTACAGAATCCGCACTGCACGGCGCCCTGCTCGACGAAAGCCTGTTGCACATCGGTCGTTAATCCATCCGATGCAAGGCCTTCGACGGTGACCACGTCGCTACCGACGGCCGACGCTGCAAGGACGAGGCACGAACAGACGGCATCGCCGTCGAGCAGCACTGTGCAGCTGCCGCATTCGCCCTGTTCGCAGGCGCCTTTGCTTCCCATCAGACCAAGGCGTTCACGCAGGACGTAGAGAAGGCTCTCGCCAATCCACGAGTCGCGCACCTCGCGTCGCTTCCCGTTGACCACGAGATCGTAGAAAGCTGTCGTGTCGGTCATTTCGTGCTCCGGAGATAAAGGCGGCGGGCGAGGGTTTGTATTGCGTGCCGACGGTAGGCGGCGGTGGACCTGTGGTCGTCGATGGGCCGCGCTTCGGCTGCGACGCGTCGCGCGAACTCCGTCGCGATGCCGTCGTCGGGCGGCAGTGTCGTCGATGCGTCGACCTGCGCCGCGAGCCAAGTCTCTGCTTCGCCGGCACGGATGATGGTCGGGCCAACCGCACCGAGTGCGATACGCACCGATGCGGTGGTGCGGTCGTGGACCAGGCAAACACTGGCAACGGAGATCACCATCGCGTTGCGTACCCCGACCTTGGCGTAGTCCTGGTATCCGGTGGTCGGTGTGATCGAGACGGATTCGATGATCTCGTCGGCATGTCGTGAATTTCGCTTGACACCGACCATGAATTCCTGGAAGGGAACCGCACGAATTCCGCGCGGTGACCTCAGGTTCACCACGGCATCGAGTGCAGCGAGGACCGGAAGTCCGTCACCCGCCGGCGAGCACGTCCCGAGGTTGCCACCGAGGGTTCCTGCTGCACGGATCTGTGGTGAACCGACCGTTCGCGCTGCAGCGGCGAGTGCAGGCAATGCCTCGGCAAGGGGGCCGGTCTCCATGCGCGCGTAGGGAACTCCGGCACCGATGTCGATTCGCTGCGGGGTGATCGTGAATTCACGGAGGGATGCAACGCGACGAAGACCGATGACGGTCTCGGGTTTCAAGTGGTTGAAGTTGACCTCGACCATCGTGTCGGTACCACCCGTGAGCAGGCGCGCACCCGGGTTGTCGACGAGAAGGGTGACTGCCTCGTCGACCGTGGTGGGCATGTACACGCTCATTCGGGGATCCACCCGCTGAAGGCGTCGATCATTGCCTTGACGTCGCCGAGGGGATAGAGAATCGGGCAGGTGCAACCGTTGCGCATGTAGTGGGCCACTTGTCGACGGGCATCTTCGGGTGTTCCACTGGCCGTCAGCATCTGCACGATTTCATCGGGCACCAGTTTCGACGCAGCGACAACCTGTTCGTGGGTTGCGGGCCACGTGAGAACCTCGCCAACCTTGTCGAGCAGACTCTGCGGCACACCGGACGCCTTCATGATGTGAGGTTGCTGGCCGAGGTACTGGGTGACCATGAGACGTGCCATGTCGAGTGCCGTCTGGCGATCTTCGTGGACGCTGCACACGACGAGTTGTGGTCGGTCGATGTCGTCGAGCGATCGACCGGCCTTTGCTGCGCCCCGCTCGAGAGCCTCGATGGCCTGTTGGTTGTAGTCGGGTGAGACCAGATAGTTGAGCACCGCTCCGTCGGCGATTTCACCCGTCAGTTCCATCATCTGCAAGCCGGTTGCGCCGATGTAGATGGGAACGTCCTTCGGACGGCGTTCCTGGTACACGTAATCAAGCTCCACTCCGTCGAGATGAACGAACTCACCGTGGAACGTGACCGTCTCATTCGCAAGCAGCCCGCGAACCGCGGTCACGATCTCGCGCATGGCACGCAGAGGTTTTGCACGGGTGATGCCTACCTTTTGAGCCAGTGGGTCCCACCAGGCTCCGATTCCGAGGATGACTCGACCCGGTGCGAGATCGTCGAGTGTCGAGAAAGTCGCGGCGAGGCGTGCGGGGTTCCGACTCCAGCAGTCGACGACACCACTGCCGACCTTGATGCGCTCGGTGACAGATGCAAAAGCAGCCATGGGAACGGTTGCCTCTCGAACGAGCCGACTCTCGGCTTGCCACACGGCATCGAATCCCTTTTGTTCGGCGTACTTGACGAAGTCCATCCCTTCGCGGATGCGGTGGGCATCCTGTAGGTAAAGCGCGACGGGAGCCGGTCTCTTCTGTGTCATGCGGCAAGCCTTTCGTGGAGACGGTGTGCCTGTTCTGCTGCCTTGCGTCGGATCTCTTCGAGATCAAACGAGACAGGCCGGGCTTCTTTCACGATGGCCCCACCATCGATGGAGACCTCGAGCGGTCTTGTTCCCGTACTGAAGGCGAGGTGCCACGGGCTGTCCATGTGGTCGTAGTTCCACATCACCTTGTCGTTGCGGGCCTGTGGAGCAAGAGCCCATCCGTTCGCGAGCCACGACCAGGCGGTATCGGGAGAGAAGCCGATGTTGTCGTTGCGGCCTGCAACGTACGCGAGGCGGAACTCTTCGGGCATGTCCGCGCCGATTCCGTCGGTACCGAGCGCAACCCGGTTCTTGAACCGCGCGGGGCGGGCGTAACCCACTGAGTTGTTCATGTTGGAACGGGGATTGTGAACGATCGTGCCCGGCATCTCGTCGCGCAAACCCACACAGTGAACGAGGAGCCAGCTGTCGCGGGTGAGCCCCTTCAGGCGAAAGGCGGCGCTGTCATCGTCGGGTCCTTCGGCCACATGCACATGGACACCGACATTCAGCCGATCGGCCAAGTCGGCGGCAGCGGCGATGGTCTCATCGGAACAGGTGAACGAGGCGTGGATGCCCACCATGGCCTCGCGACCGGAGGCGATGTATCGCTCGCACTCCTCGAGTCCCCTGCGCGCACCGTCGGACATTGCATCGCTGGGGGAGACGTCGATGAGACGGCCATCGTTCGACCAACGGTCGGTGACCCCGTAGCAAGGAATGACACGCACCCCGACGAGTGCGCATCCGGCTGCGATGGCATCGAGGGAACCCTCGATACACGTTGGTGATTCGTGATGATCGATGATCGTTGTCGTTCCCGAAAGAACGGCCTCGGCAGCTCCGAGCGCTGCCGACCAATAGATGATGTCGAGGTCGAGCGCGGCGTCGAGCCTCCACCAGACCTGCTGCAGCACCGAAAGAAAGTCGTGCGGTGCCTCGGGCGGGGCGGGCATCCCACGGGCGAGCGAGCTGTAGAGGTGATGGTGGGCGCAGACGAGGCCACCCGTCGTGTTTCCCATCAGTCGCCGTCTCCGTCGTCGGCCGTACTGCGCATCGGAAGCCGGTTGCGCCACTGACCGTCGAATTCGTGCAGCGCCGCAGCGACGGCGCCCGCCGTGGGCACCAGACCGATCTCTCCCACACCCTTGATCCCGTAGGGAGAATTCGGTTGTGGTGACTCGACGAGGATGACGTCGATGGGCGGCACGTCCTTCGCACGGAGAATCCCGAGCGAACGCAACGTCATGTTGGTGGGGAAGCCGGTGTCGGGGTCGGAAGGAAAGTCTTCGGTGAGGGCATAACCGAGGCCCATGTGGACGCTTCCCTCGATCTGGCCTTCACACAACGTCGGATTGACTGCGCGACCAACGTCGTGCGCAGCGAGAACCCGTTCGATCTTTCCCGTCTCACGATCGGCGATCACCAACTGGGCGGCGTACCCGAAGGTCGAGTGAATGATCGGATTGTCCACGCCGGGCTCGCCGAGTTTCGTCGTCCAGTCGACCCTGTATTCACCCATGTGGTCGACGTCAGGTGCGCAGTTGGCTTCGCGAGCCGCGATGCATGCCGCGCGCACGGCACCGGCTCCCATCAAGGTGCCCCGCGACCCGGTCGTTTGACCAAGGCCGAGCTCGCGCGTCGTATCGACGATCACGCGAACACGATCTGGGTCGACCGCGAGCTCTTCGACGGCGACCTGCAGTGCGACGGTGTTGATGCCCTGGCCCATCTCCGTCCAGCCGTGGCGAACCTCGATGTCTCCGCCGCTGTTGAAGCGAACGACGGCGCGGGTGATCTCCTTGAATCCGTTGCCGAGACCCGAGTTCTTCAAACCGAGACCGACACCGACTGCCTTGCCTTCGGCGCGCGCCGCATCGTAGGCGTCCTTGACGGCATCGAGACAGATCTCGGCACCGAGGCAACCGTCGTCCATGATTTGGCCCGGTCCCCACACACGACCGGGTTTGATGACGTTGCGCTTGCGAATCTCCCAGCCCGTGATGCCGACTTGATCGGCGAGGCGGTCGAGCACGCCTTCCATCGCGAACTGCGCTTGGTTCGCACCGAATCCACGGAAGGCCCCGCATACGGGGTTGTTGGTTCGCGCGGCAATCGCCTGCACGTTGATGTTCGGAACTTCGTAGGGTCCGCTGGCGTGGCCCGCCATGCGCTCGAGCACCTTCATGCCAACGCTGGCGTATGCGCCGCTGTCACCGATGGCACGAACCCGAAGGGCGGAGAGACGACCCTCGCCGTCGCAGGCGGCTTCGTAGGTCATCGTGATCGGGTGCCGTTTTGCGTGGATTCGGAGGCTCTCCTCGCGGGAGAGGGTGCACTTGACCGGCTTGTCGAGCATCCACGCGGCGAGCGCGGCATGGGCCTGGTTGCTCATGTCTTCTTTGCCCCCGAACGCGCCGCCGTTCGTGACGAGTTCGACCGTCACGGACTCGTTGTCGGTTCCGAGCACTCGGGCAATGTCGTTGCGGTCGTCCCAAATGCCTTGACCACCCGAATAAACGTGCAAGTGACGCTTCCCGTTGCGCATCGAAGGCACGGCGAGGGTTGATTCCGGTTCGAGGAACGCATGCTCGATGCGCTGTGTGGTGAACGTTTCCTTGACGAGGAACTTCGCCGAGGCCAGCACAGTCTCGACGTCACCACGGGCGTAGGTGCTGGAAGACAGAACGTTGTCGTCGGTGCCCCATACGGCCACGTCCGAGTCGTTGATCGCCGCGACGGCATCGGTGATCGGGCGCAGTGGCTTGTAGGTGACGCGAATGAGTTCGGCCGCCTCGCGTGCCGTGAGTCGGTCGTGGGCCACGACGATGGCGAGAACGTCGCCCGCATAGGACGTGCGCCCACCGGCGGGGATCATGACGGGCCAGTCCTTGTAGATGATGCCAACCCGAAGTTCGCCTGGAATGTCGTGGGCCGTGTACACGGCCACGACGCCGGGATGGGCAGCCGCTTCAGAAGTGTTGATGGAGACGATATCGGCACGCGCGTGGTCGGTCAGGTGCAGCGCAGCGTGCAGCATTCCGGGCATCCGGATGTCGTCGACGTAGCCACGATCGCCGAGGGCGAGTTCGTGTGCTTCGTACTTGACTCCGCGGCTGCCGATTCCGCCGCATGCCTGCTGCGACGGGATGGAATCCTTCGCCACCGCATCGATGGCTTCGAGAATCTTCACGTAACCGGTGCATCGACACAGGTGTGCACCGAGGTGGCGCGCCATGTCGGCGGGCTGCAGTGCCGCACCCTTCTTGTCGATCTGGGCCTTTGCCCGCACGACGATGCCGGGAATGCAGAAGCCGCACTGAAGTCCACCGCAGGCCGCGAAAGCCGAAGCGAACTTCGCACGCTCTTCTTCGGCGAAGCCCTCGAGTGTCGTGACGGAACTGCCCGCAACTTTGGTCAAGGGCTGCTGGCAACTGACCACGGCCTTGCCGTCGATCAGCACCGTGCAACAGCCGCACTGTCCGGAGGGCGAACAGCCATCCTTTGGTGAGGTGATGTCGAGTTCGTCGCGCAAAGCGCTGAGCAAATGCGGATGACGGGCGCTGACCGCGACGGGCGACCCGTTGACGGTGAAGGCGACCGTATTGCTTGTCATGTAAGTACTTTACATTTTGTCAAAGCAAGCCGGCGTCAGTCGTCGAGGACGACGCCTCGCTGGGCAGTGATGGGGCCGTACACCTCGGGTCGCCGGTAGCGGTCGAAGTCGAAGAGGGTGCCCTTGTACTTGGCACACCAATCGAGGTCGCAACGCGCCACCAGCAATTCGTCGCCCGTGGTGTAGGCCAGAGCGACGATCTGTCCAGAGGGGGCGATGATCGCCGATTGTCCCAGGGAATCAATTCCTTCTTCGATTCCGCCCTTGGCCACGCCCACCACCCAGGTTCCGTTCTGGTAGGCGCCCGCTTGCATCACCAGGGAGTTGTGGAAGCCCTGGAGAATGTCCTGGCTGGGGTCGGGCACGTAGTGGATTGGCGTGTTGTAGCCGCAGAGGATCAACTCGACGCCCTTCAGCCCCATGACGCGGTACGACTCGGGCCAACGTCGGTCGTTGCAGATCATCATGCCCACGCGACCCCCGAAAGCCTTCCACACACCGAAACCCTCGGGACCCGGCTCGAAGTAGTAGCGCTCTGCGTGCTGGAACGGACGGTCAGGCTCGTGGTGTTCGTGGCCGGGAATGTGGACCTTGTGGTAGCGCCCGACGATCGATCCGTCGCGCTCGACGAGGATCTGCGTGTTGAAACGGTGTCCGTCGGCCGTGAGTTCGGCGTAACCGAGCGAGAAACCCACCTTCAGTTTCCGTGCCGCGTCAAAGAGTGGCTGGGTCTCGCGCGAAGGCATCTCGCGCTCGTACCAATGGTCGGCCTGAGAGATGTCTTCGACGAACCAACGGGGAAAGAAGGTGGTCAGTGCGAGTTCCGGGAAGACCACCAGATCGCAGCCGTTGCGGGACCCTTGTTCCAACAGGGCCACGAGCCGTTCGACGGCCTCGGCGCGCGCGTGTTCCTTTTGGATCGGGCCCATCTGGGCCGCGCCTACCGTGACGATTCGGGACATCTCAGAATTCCATTTCCGTGAGATCGAGCATGACGCGCAGCAGAACGGTCGCACCCTCGATCAGCTCGTTGGGCTCGGTGTGTTCTCGCGGGTTGTGACTGATCCCATCCTTACTGGGGACGAAGATCATTGCGGAGGGGCAGACCCGGGCAAGCATCTGTGCATCGTGACCGGCTCCGGAAGGCATGCGCTTCACCCGCTTGTCGATCTCGGAGGCTCGTTGTTCTACGAGATCGATGACGCGATCGTCGAACGTGACGGGCTCGAAACGGGCCAGTTGTCGCTTGGTGATGGACACACTTTCGTCCTGTTCGATTTGAAAGCAGAAGGTGTCGATCAGATGCTCGGCATCGCGCAACGTGTCCTCGTCGGTGTTGCGTACGTCGAGCGTGATCGTTGCGCGGGCCGGAATGACGTTGATGAGGTTGGGGTGCAGATCGACCTTGCCGACCGTGCAGACTTGGTCGCCACCGAAGCGCTCGGCGATTTCACGCAGGTATACCGTCATCATCGCCGCGACGTATGCGGGGTCTCGACGCAGGTGCATCGGAGTGGTGCCTGCATGGTTGCTCTGGCCGACGATTGTCATTTCCTGCCAAGAAATTCCCTGCACGCCGGTGACCGCACCGAAAACGTGGTCCTCGGCCTCAAGCACGGGACCTTGTTCGATGTGCAACTCAACGAAAGCGTGGGGTGCAGGCCCGGGGCACGGAGCCGCACCTGCGTAGCCGATGCGCACGAGCTCGTCGCCGAGACGCTTGCCATCGATCGACACGGCGTCCAGCGCCTCTTCGAGTGCGAGGCCACCGACGTAGACGAGGCTTCCGAGCATGTCGGGCGCGAAACGCGCCCCTTCCTCATCGGTGAAGACTCCGACACACAGCGGTCGTGAAGGAGCGATACCGAGATCCTTGCAGGTTGCGATGACTTCGAGGCCCGCGAGCACGCCGTAGTTGCCGTCGTACTTGCCACCGGTTCGCACCGTGTCGATGTGTGAGCCCGTCATCACCGGGGTTCCCACCCCGACGTTCCACGTGCCGAAGACGTTGCCGATGGCGTCGACAACGACGTCGAGTTCGAGTTCCCGCATCCACGCCACGACGAGATCGCGGCCGGCTTTGTCATCATCCGTGAGTGCGAGACGACAGCAACCTCCATCGCCCGTCGAACCGATGTCGGCGAGTGCATCGAGGCGCTGCAACAAACGATCGCCATTGATTTTGAGTGATGCGGTGGAAGAAGGGTTGGAGGAGTTCATGGAGAGTCTCGGGTCAACATTACGGACTTGACGACACGGGTAGCGGTGACCCCGTTTTGTCACTGGCTAGTTTGACTTCCATGCAGATCGACCGCAGTCGCCTTCAGGATCTTCATGCAGCCGAGAAGGCGCGGTTCGACGAGACCCATCCCAGGTCCCGCGAGTTGGCGCGAGAGGCGTCGCGGAGTCTGCTGGCAGGTGTACCCATGCCGTGGATGACGCGTTGGCCCGGGTCGTTTCCTCTCACCGTCGCCGCCGCCGAGGGCAGTCGATTCGTCGATGTCGATGGCATCGAATACGACGACTTTTGCCTGGGCGACACGGGGGCGATGACGGGGCACGGGTTGCCGGCCGTCGCCGAGGCTCTCTTTGCGCAGGCCAAGCGCGGCATCACGACGATGCTTCCAGCGTCCGATGCAACATGGGTGGCCGATGAGTTGGCACGGCGATTCGGGTTGCCGAAATGGCAGATGGCACTCTCGGCCACCGATGCCAATCGGTTCGTTTTGCGTCTTTCCCGAATGTTGACGGGGAGACCAAAGATCTGCGTCATGGACTGGTGCTACCACGGAACCGTCGACGAAACCCTTGCGATTCTCGGACCCGACGGCGGGGTCGTCAGTCGGACGGGGGCAATCGGTCCGCAGGTCGACCCGAAGACCACGACACGGGTTGTGCCGTTCAACGACGTCGTTGCGCTCGAGCGCACCCTTGCGCACGGCGACGTCGCGTGTGTGTTGATGGAGCCGGCTCTCACGAACATCGGAATCGTGCTGCCCGAAGCCGGCTATCTCGATGCGGTACGTCGCGTGACGCGTGATGCGGGCGTCCTGCTGATCATCGATGAAACGCACACCATCTGTGCGGGCCCCGGCGGCTGCACGGTGGCGTGGGGGCTCAAACCCGACTTTTTCGTGATCGGCAAACCGATCGGCGGAGGCATGCCGGCCGCGGCCTACGGGATGTCGGCCGACGTTGCTGCCGTGCTTGAGCAGAAGCTGGGCGGTGATGACGTCGACGTTTCCGGCATCGGCGGAACCCTGACCGGCAATGCCCTGTCGCTCGCCGCGGTGCGCGCAACGTTGTCGACGACGCTGAGAGCGGAGGACTTCGCACGAATGATCCCGCTGGCAGAGGCATGGACCGAGGGCGTGCGTGAAGGTTACGAGGCTGCCGAACTGCCATGGCACGTCCAGCGACTCGGTTGCCGAGCTGAGTACTGGTTTTGTCCGCCGCCGAAATCCGGCGCCGAAGCCGCTGCCGCCGTCGACCACGAACTCGACGCGTTCATGCACCTGTTCGCACTCAACAGGGGAATCCTGATGACGCCCTTCCACAACATGGCGCTCTTCTCGCCATCGCACACGGCGGAGCAAGTCGTCAGGCACACCGAAGTGTTCGCAGAGGCGGTACACGCATTGACGGCGACTTGATCATCCGATGATCTGTTTTCTCGGCCCGGGAGACCTTGCCCTCGTCGCGGCGATCGTGTCGTTGGCGGCCTGTGCGCAGATGGTGTCGGGCTTCGGGTTCGCGTTGATGGCCGTCCCGCTGATGGGCCTCGCGATCGACCTGAAGACGGCCGTCGTGATTTCGACGATCTGTGGCACCGCGTCGAACACCTACCAGGCGATCAATGACGGCCAACAACGTGATCCGAGGCTCGTTCGGATTCTGACGATCACGTCTCTGTTGGGCATGCCTTTCGGCGTGGTCGTGCTCGACCGCCTCGACATCGATGTGCTGCGTGTCGCGATCGGCATTTTCGTGCTTGTCGCGCTGGCTGGCGTCCTGAGAACGAACTCTGCAATCGCAGTCGGTGGACGTCTGCTCGAGGGGATAGCGGGATTCGTATCGGGCATTCTCGCCACCTCGACATCGGCGAACGGACCGCCACTCGTCTTGTTGCTGCGCTCCAGGGGACTGTCTCCGCAAGTCTTTCGGGCGACGATCAATACCGTCTTCAGTATCGTCGCGTTCGTCAGCATCCTGATGTTTGCGATCGGCGGAAGGCTCACGACCGAGGTACTCGTTGGAACGTTGGTTGCCGTGCCCGGACTCGGCATCGGAATGTTCGTCGGTTCGCGGGTTCGTGGCGCGTTGGCGCCATCCATCTTTTGGAGAATTGGTGCCGGTTTGTTGACGGCGACTGCGATCAGCTCGATCGTCTCCGGCCTGTTGTAGCGCTCAGCGACCGGGGCCGAACCACTCCATCCAGGCGTCTTTATCGCGGGTGCGGTAGACGTAGTTCGACGAGCGAACGGTCGACATTGGCGCGCTCGGTGGTGCCGAGTATTGATGACCGGGAAAGACGGTGGTCTGGTCGGGCAGCTTCGCCAGTGTCTGCAAGCTGTCGTACATCTGCTCTGCGTCGGAACCGGGAAGATCGGTTCGGCCGCATCCGTCGAGAAAGAGGGTGTCACCTGAAACAAGACAATCGCAGGCGAGAAAACACTGACTGCCCGGTGTGTGGCCGGGAGTGTGAACGAACGTGATGTCGATTTCGCCCACGGCCAGAGTGTCGCCGGCCGAGTGGGCGACGAGATGAGACATGTCGACCTCGGTGGTGCGGATCACCCATGGCGCCTCTGCTTCGTTGACGTGAATCGGCACGTTGTGCTTTTCGAGAAGGTGGGCGATGCCGTCGATGCGTTGTCCCATCATCGAACCGCCGATGTGATCGGGGTGATAATGGGTCGCAAGGACGCCCGTCAGAGTCATACCGTCGGCTTCAATCACGCCGAGCAATTCGTCGACCGCGTAGGCCGGGTCGACGATCACGCACTCACGGCTCACTCGGTCACCCAACAGGTACACGTAATTCACCATCTGGGCCGCTAGTCCGTTGCGCACGGCGAAGTCGCGGCCCGAAAGCAGCTGACGGAAGTAGAACCTGTCGTCGACGTTCATGGACACAGGTTATGGCGTACCCTGTCGTTCCTGATGAACGGTGAAACGGCTGCACCCGGTTCGGGCGATCGATTGCTCGTCGGTGACCGACTCGTCGCCCTGTCGCAAGAGATGCTCGCCACGCTGTCAGGCGGCGGAAAGCTGATTCCGTTGCGGTCTTCCGGCGTGGTCCTCGTCGTTCCTGCAGACGTTCGCCGATTGGTCGACTCGGCCGTCGAACGGGCTGTCGCGGGGTTCGTTGGCATGCAGGCCGTTGCAAGCAATCGTGTCGACGAATTCTTCGTCAGGTTCGCCGATCTCATCGATGACGACGAAGCCTTCGCACCGGTTCTGGCGGCGAACGTGCAAGACGTCGAGTCGGCACGAAGGCGAGGCCGAGCTGTCGGTCGTCTCGAGATCAATCCCAAGATGCGCTCCGACATGGCTGCAGGTCTGCGGATGTGGTCGGCACTCGATTTCGACCGCTTGGGTGTGGTCTCCACGGTCGCACATGACGGTTGGTCGGTCGAGTCGTGGCGAGCCCCGCTCGGCGTCGTGGCTTTCGTCTTCGAGGGTCGACCGAACGTCTTTGCCGACGCAACGGGCGTGCTGAAGAGTGGCAACTCCGTCGTGTTTCGCATCGGAAGTGACGCCTTGGGAACCGCGCGGGCGATCCGCGACCATTTGCTGGTACCCGCGCTCGATGCGGCCGGGTTGCCACGCGGAGCGGTGAACCTCGTCGACTCGTCCGAGCACTCGGCCGGCTGGGCCCTCTTTGACGATTCGCGGCTGGCGCTGGCGGTCGCGCGCGGCTCGGGGCAAGCGGTCGACCAGTTGGGCGAGATCGCCCGACAATGCGGTACTCCGGTGTCGCTGCATGGCACCGGGGGCGCGTGGATGGTGGCAGGCACGAGTCTTCCCGAGTCTCGTCTTCGTTCGGCAATCGTGCATTCCCTCGATCGAAAGGTCTGCAACACGCTCAACACGGTCGTCGCCCTCGAATCGAATTCGTCCGAGGCGCTCGCCGTGATCGGCGCGGCGCTGTCGGAGGTTGCTGCGAGACGTGGGGGCACGGTGGTCGTGCACGCGAACGACGACGTGGCACGTACGTTGAAGATCTTCGGCGAACTCGACCTCCGCGCGGAACAAGTTGACCCCGGCGAGGAATGGGAATGGAACGACGTTCCTGAAGTGACGGTGATCGTGGCCGCGTCGATGGCGGACGCGGTGGCGAAGTTCAACCAACACAGCCCACGTTTCGTCCTCTCGATTCTTTCCGACGACGAGAGCGAAGTCACTTGGGCCTGGGAGAAGAGCGAGTCGCCCTTCTTCGGCGACGGATTCACGAGGTGGGTCGACGGGCAATTCGCACTTGAGCGTCCCGAACTGGGGCTTGCGAACTGGCAGCACGGACGTCTCCTCGGCCGTGGAGGCGTGCTATCAGGCGACGCGGTGCATTCGATCAGGTTGCGTGTTCGCCAGACGAACCCCGAACTTCACCGCTGACGTAGCAAACATCGCTGACGCGATGGATGTGAGATCATTCGTTCACGTCGCAGACGGGCAGGTCCATGTGCAAGAGAGCGGGCAGACCGTGCTCGAAGTCTCCCGTCCACGGCAGTGCCTTTGCTTGGGCGAGACTACGCCGGCTTCCCGTGATGCGAATCAGTTCCCATACGGGCGTGACCGATACTTGCGCGGCATCGAGATCGAGTCGAAGACGTACGTCGCCCGAGCCGCACGACCAGTCGCGACCGCCTGCACGGAACGTGACATTGCCGAACTGCCTGCGATCGAGGTCGTTCGTCATCAACCACACCCCGACCTCCATCGCCGCCATCACGCCGCTGGAGTCGCGCGCCCCGGGCGCGCCGATTGCGTGGCGCAGATCGTGTTCGTGGACGACCGTGTCGTAGGACAATGGGACGGAAAGACGCCGCGTCTCGGCCGCCATCTCCTCGAAGGTGGGCCCAACGACGGACCATTCTTCAAGCAGACCATCGAGGTCGACGTCGCGACGGGCCTCGATGATTGCGTCGACCCACGCCTGTGAGTCGGCCCCGGGCGGGTTGCCCTTGACGATCTCTGCGGCGAGTCCCGACACGTGGGCGACCAAATCGTGCACGTTCCATGCCGGGCACGTCTGTACCGGCAGGTGCGCGACGTCTTTCGTCTTGCCGTCGAGCAACTGCATCATTCTGTGGCGCGCGAGGAAATATTCGTGGGCGAGATAGTTGGCGTCGAATTGGTTCATGAACGTTCCTCACCCTCTGCTGCTACTTCGACGTTGTCGATCAACCGAACGCCTCCGACGACCGCAGCTACCACGACTACGGCGTTTTCAGTGCGCTCGTCCCTGATGGGAGAGAGGGAATCGCGGTCAACGACATCGAGGTATTCGATTTCGATGTTGGGTCGTGACGCGAGGTCCGACATCGCGACCTGGCGTGCGCTGTCGGCACGTTCACCAGCTCGCATCGTTCGCGCGGCCTGATCGATGACGCGAGAGAGATTCGTGGCCAATGCCCGTGCTTCGGGGG
>Ga0169931_10008232_pt1 | contig 15260 bp, 11 predicted proteins | sample Kivu_15m_20L_FD_129675 | JGI IMG/M metagenome (GOLD analysis project Ga0169931, IMG submission 129675) | Freshwater microbial communities from Lake Kivu, Western Province, Rwanda to study Microbial Dark Matter (Phase II) - Kivu_15m_20L... | ecosystem: Environmental > Aquatic > Freshwater > Lake... | reverse complement strand
GTCGGACGGCAACACGCCGCCTGCGCGGCTCTGCAGCAGTAGATCGGCGCGCAGATCGGGCTCGTCCGGTCGCAGGGTCGCCGCGAGGCCAGGCTTGGCGAGCATCGATGAGACCGACTCGGGCAACGGAATCTCACCCGTTCCCTGTGTCACGAAACGCTGCAGCTTGAGGCCGTGATCGGCGCGGGTGAAGCGATAGACGATCTGCCCGCCCGCATCGGCCGCCGTCTTGAGCGTCGACACGGCGCCACCCGCGCCTTCCTGGCCCTCCTGGCCCACCACGATGGCCGCGGCCGCGATGTGTTCGCAGGGCATGACGCGGCTTCCGCAGTCGCAATCCCACTCCTCCTCGTCGGGGGTGATGTACAGCGATACCGAGGCCGCGACGGGCCGGGACGGTGAACGCACCCGCAAGGCGATCTCGACCTCGTTGCGCGATTCAAGTGTCACCGCACCTTCGCGTGCAAGCTTCACCCCTCGGGACCAAATGCCCGAGGCAGCTGCGCGCGAAATGATACGGGTAATATCGCTCATGGGGTCGCCTAGCATGGCATAAATCGGCCCGTTGACTGGTAGACTCGAACCAACACCATGAGTTTGTGGGCCACATTTCTGGAGCAAGCCCGGCTGTCTTCGACCCTGATTCTCACGGCCGTCATCCTGGGTCTGTGGGTGATCGCGAGGGTCCTCGTGCAGGAGGGCCGTCGACGGATCAAGACCGCCTTCGCGTTTGGTGTCGTGCATGTGCTGCTGGTCGGCGTGGCGGCCTGGCTGGTCACGCGCGATCCCGACTCGGTCGCGCCCGTGCGGGCCGCAGCCAAGGTATTTGCGACAGTCTCGATCATCGGTCTTTCGGTCGCCACGCTCTTCAGCTTGCTGACCCGCCTCGGTAGTCGCTCGCCGCGCATCTTGCAGGACGTGACGTTTGCGGCGGCGTCGGTGGTCGCCACGCTCGTCATCGCCTCGCGTGCGGGGTTCAGTCTCTCGGGCGTCGTGGCGACCTCGGCCGTGCTGACCGCGGTGATTGGTCTCGCGTTTCAGGAGACCCTCGGCAACCTCGTGGCCGGCCTCGCCGTGCAGATTGATCATTCGATCCGGGTCGGCGACTGGGTGAAGGTCGGTGACACCACCGGCAAGGTGACCGAGATCCGCTGGCGCTATACCTCAATCGAAACACGCAACTGGGAGACGCTCATCGTGCCCAACGGACAGCTCGTCAAGGGGACGGTGCTGGTGCTCGGTCGACGCGCGGGCATGCCCAAACTCTGGCGCCGCTGGATCTGGTTCAACGTGGATTTTCGCTATGAGCCCACGCGCGTCGTGGAGGCCGTGGAAAACGCGCTGCGCTCGACCAACATCGAGAATGTCGCTGCCACACCTGCGCCGAACTGCGTGTTGATGGAGCTGGGCGAGAGCACGGCGCGCTACGCGGTCCGGTATCATCTGAGCGACTTTGCGGTCGACGATCCCACGGACGCGATCGTGCGCACCCGCGTCTACTTTGCATTGCAGCGCGCGGGCATTCCTCTGTCGATTCCGGCGCAGGCGCTGTTCCTTGCCAACGACACGATGGAACGTCGCTCGGAGAAGGCGCGCGTCGACAACGCCCGCCGCGTACAGGCTCTGTCCAAGATCGATCTCTTCGCGCCCCTGTCGGCTGCCGAGCGAGAGCAGCTTGCCTCCGAGCTGCGGCCCGCGCCCTTTGCCGCAGGCGAGACCATCACCCGTCAGGGGGCCGAGGCGCACTGGCTGTACATCGTGATTCGTGGCCGGGTTGTGGTACGAATACAGGGGCCCGGCGGAGTGGACAAGACTGTGGCCACGCTGTCCGCGGGCGACTTCTTCGGTGAGATGAGCCTCCTCACCGGTGAGTCGCGCTCGGCCACCGTCATCGCCGAGACGGACACCGAGTGTTATCGCCTCGGCCGTGAGGGGTTCGAGACGCTGTTGCAGGAGCGTCCCGAGATGGCGGGGCAGATGGCGGAGGTGCTCGCGCAGCGCAAGGTGGCGCTCGACGCCGCGGTCGCCGACCTGAGCCACGCCGCCAAGCAGGCGCAACTCGCTGCGGCGAAGCGCGACCTGCTCGGGAAAATGCGCGAATTCTTTGGGATGAACCACGACTAGCCGCGTTGTCGGGGTGTCGTTAAAATATTACGTGTCTTGGCGTGGAGGCTCCTTTATAGTTCTGCGCCGTGACCACCCCCAATCAAACGATTCCCTCGTTCATCCAGCTGTCCCCCCTCGACAACATTGTGGTGGCCCGTCGGGCCCTCAATCCTGGCGACGCCCTGACGCTCGCTTCAGGCGTCACGGTCGGGGCAAAGGTGCCCATCGGTGCGGGTCACAAAATTGCGGTGGCGCCGATTGCCAGTGGCAAGCCTGTCCTGCGCTACGGACAGATCATCGGCTTCGCGAGCACCGACATCGCCCCTGGCGATCACGTCCATGTGCACAACATTGCGATGCGCGACTTCGACCGCGACTACGCCTACTGTGAGGGCGCGACACCCACGCAGATGGTGAAGGAGCCCCGGACCTTCAACGGCATCGTGCGCGCCGATGGCCGGGTGGCCACGCGCAACTACGTGGGCGTCCTGACCTCGGTCAACTGCTCGGCAACCGTGGCACGTTTTGTCGCCGATGCCTTCCGTCGCGATCCCATCACGGGACACAATCCGCTCGCCGAGTTTCCCAACGTGGACGGCGTGGTCGCGCTCACCCATCGCACGGGCTGTGGCATGGATGGCGTCGGCGAGGGGCTTGCGCTCTTGCGTCGAACCATCGCCGGATTCGCCCGACACCCGAATTTTTCCCATGTTTTCATGCTCGGCCTCGGCTGTGAGAGCAACCAGCTCGATGAGTTGCTCGACAAGGAACGCCTCCTGCGCACCCGCGCGGCGATACCGATCATCAACATTCAGACCGCCGGCGGAACCCGCAAGGCCGTCGAGCGCGGCGTCGCAATGATCCGCGAGGTCCTCGCAGATGCGAACCGTGTTACACGACAGCCCGTCGCGCTGTCGAATCTGGTCGTCGCGCTGCAGTGTGGCGGCTCGGACGGCTATTCCGGGATCACGGCCAACCCGGCGCTTGGCGTCGCGGCCGATCGCGTCGTGCAACACGGTGGCAGCGCGATCCTGGCCGAGACCCCTGAGATCTACGGCGCGGAACACCTCCTCACCCGGCGGGCCGAGTCCCGGGCGGTCGGCGAGAAGCTCGTCGCGCACATCAAGTGGTGGGAGAAATACACGTCCAGCAACGGTGGCAACATGGACAACAACCCCTCGCCCGGAAACAAGGCAGGCGGTCTCACGACCATCCTCGAGAAGTCGCTCGGGGCGATGGCCAAGGGTGGCTCGACGAACCTGGTGGATGTGCTGGCCTACGCCGAACCGCTCAAGAAGCGCGGCTTCAACTTCATGGACAGCCCCGGCTACGATCCCGTCTCGGTCACGGGAGAGGTCGCAAGCGGCGCCAACGTGGTGTGCTTCACGACCGGGCGCGGCTCGGTCTTTGGTTGCGTGCCTTCGCCCTCGCTCAAGCTGGCGACCAACAGCGGCGTCTTCGAGCGAATGCCAGAGGACATGGACATCAACTGTGGCGGCATCGTCGAGGGCAAGGAGACCCTGGAGGCCTGCGGCGAGCGCATCTTCGAGCGCATCATCGCCACGGCGTCGGGCGAGCAGACCCTCAGCGAGCGCCAGGGATTTGGCGAGTCCGAGTTCTCGCCCTGGCAAATCGGCGCGGTGATGTAGGCACGGGCAGCGGGGGAAAAAGGCGCTATTCTCGGCGCCTTACCCACGCCCATGCTGTCACTCGAGCAATATCCACTGTCACGCCTGGCTGACCAGGTTGGTACCCCCTTCTATTTGTACGACGGTTCCGAGGTCAAGTCCGCGGTCGGCCGTCTGCAGGCACTCGTACACGGGCTGAACGCCAACTGTCGCTACGCCCTGAAGGCGAACTCCAACCGTCGCGTTCTGGAGACCTGCCGCGAGGCTGGACTCTGGATCGATGCGGTCAGCGGCAACGAGGTCCTGCGGGCGATGCGCGCCGGCTTTCCGGGCGGCGCCGAACCCCCGGTCATCATGCTCACCTCCGATGTCTTCCGGGACAACGCACTTGGCGTGGTGCTCGAGCACGGCGTGATGCCGAATGTTGGCTCGCCCGGCATGATAGCCGGTCTTGCGGGCGCGGGATACCGAGGCCCCATCGCGGTGCGCATCAACCCTGGCTTCGGGCACGGCCACGTTCAATCGTGTGACACCGGCGGCCCCTCGTCCAAGCACGGCATCTGGCCTGAAGATCTGTCGGCGCTGCGGGATGCGGCAAGGCGTGCCTCGATCCCAATCGTGGCGCTGCACGCGCACGTGGGCACGGGTCCTGCCCCGCGTGAGTTCGACGAAAACATGCGCCGGCTCGTCGGGTTCTTCGCCGACGTGCTCCCCGGCTTTACCGATGTGAACGCGGTGAATCTCGGCGGTGGTATTCCCCACCCGTACAAGCCAGGTGCCGAGCCCTATGATCTGCTGAACTGGTATCGCCCGGTTCTCGCCGATGCAGAGAAGACCCTGTCGAAGGTCGCAGGCCGTCCCATTCGCATCGAAGTTGAGCCAGGCCGCTACGGTGTCGCAGGCTCTGGCCTGCTGGTCGCGCGCGTGACGGACATCAAGCAGACCCGCGCCAACGCCAAGGGCCCGGGTCACACCTTCGTCATGGTGGACGCAGGCTTCAACGATCTGGTCCGCCCTGCGATGTACGGTTCGTATCACCGGATCTCGGTGGTCGGCGCAGGCGCAGGTCGCAAGGAAGAGCCGCTTGTCATCGCCGGACCGCTCTGCGAGAGCGGTGACGTGTTCACGCGTGACGATCAGGAGCTGATCCAGCCGCGCATGTTGCCACGGCCCGAGGTTGGCGATCTGCTCGTGCTGCACGATGCTGGCGCGTATGGCGCAGCGATGAGCTCGAACTACGTTTCGATGGGTCGTGCACCGCAGGTTTGGTGGCAAGACGGCAAGGCGACGCTGGCAGTGCGTCGCGAGACCCTCGACGACATCGTTGCAACCGAGTGCAACGAGCCGCTATAGGGAAGATGTTCGTCACACGTTTTCCGTTCGTCGTGTGCCTGTTCGGCCTGTTCGCGGGCACGGCGCGCGCCGAGTACAATCGCATCGCTCCCCCGTCGGCGACGGAACAGGAGCGGGTGCGCATGGACCTTGATCCGTCACGGTCCGGGCGTGCTTATCGCGAGGACAACCTGGATGTCTTGCGGCAGCGAGAGACGGGTGAATACCGGAAAACCGAGACGGCCGGTGAGGATTCGGGGAAATACAGGGCGGAGGAGCGCATTGAAGGCGCTCAGATCATCGACCTCAACGAGAAGCTCTCGCTCACCGAATGGGCGCGACGCAACTGGAAGTTGCTCTTCGCCGTGGCCGTGATCATGGTCGGTGGCTACGTCTTTGTGATACGACGTTAGCCACGCGAACCATTGATCCTACACGTCTCAGCCGGCACGATTTTGCGCATCGGCAGCAGCGGGGCGCAGCACCTTCGCGATGAGCTCACCCTGAGCGTGGACGCCCAGCTTGCGATAGATCGACTTGATGTGATTGCGCGAGGTGTGGACGCTGATGAAGAACAGGCGTGCGAGATCGCGTGGCTTCTTGCCGGAGACGACCGCGCGGAGGATCTCCTTCTCACGTCGTGACAGCTGCGAGGCCTCTTCAGGCGAGAGCATCGCGACCGGATCGACATCGTTGACCGAGCGTGCTGGCTGCGCGAAGGCAGGCTGGGCAAGCGACATTTCGAGGCGAGACTGCCGGGGAACCGACGGGATGGAGCGATCGCCAGCGACGGTCTCGCGGTCGAGCTCCTCGACGAGCAAGGTCTGTCGGCGGGCCAGGTTGACCACGCGATCCGAGAGCAACTTCATCGAGTGCTTGCGCAATGCGATGCGGATGGTCTGCGCCATGGTGTCCGAATCCCAGGGCTTGCGGAGCACCCGGTAGGCCTGGGCCTGGTTGACCACACGCACCATGGTCTCGAGGTTCAACTCACCCGTCGCGAAGATGCGCGGGACCTGTGGGAAGTCGTGAGCCAGCTCGACCATCAAGTCGACACCCCGGCTGCCGCGAACGTTTTCGTCGATGACCACTGCCCCAATGGGCTCACGGCTCAAGATGGATCGCGCATCTTCGGCAGACTCCACGATGGCCAGCGAAAACGGTTCCTTTCGGAAGGCCAGTGAAAGGCTCCGCAGGCTCTCGTAATCCTCTGAGATCAACAGTGCTTTGTGCGACATTTTCTTCCGTGACTCCCGTGGGTCGTCTCTTTTCCCGCCGCTGCCCAAATCGAGCCGCGCTACGGAATACCCCTGACTTCGATTAGACCGCAGTCAGTGTAACCCACATACCCCACGTCGGGTAGGGAGATTTGAGGATGCCCCATTGGACATGATTGGGACGTGATCGGGGTGTATCGAATCAAAGTGAGACGGGACTCGACGTCGCCGCAGAACGGTAAACCGCCTCGATCAGGGCAACCGAGGCCACGCCTTCGGCCGCGCTCACGAGCGGTGTGCGCCCTTCGACGAGCGCCGTAGCAAAATCGGCCAGTTGTGCCCTGTGTGCATCATGGCTCGCAAGCAGGTGCGTCGCGACGCCCACGGCGCTGGTGAAGGGCAAGGTAGGGGCAGGTAGGTTTGGGACATTCCAGGCGACCACCTCGGCGCCGGCCAGCTTGATGCTGCCTTGCTCACCGTAGATGTTGAGCGTGGCCGTGTAGCCGGGCCGGATGCTGGTCGAGGCCATGAGCGTGGCGTAGCCGCCCCTCTGCAACCGCACGAGCGCGAGGGCCAGGTCCTCGGCCTCCATGCGATGGGTCTGGGTGGCGGTCTCCGCGAACACGCGGGTCGCAGGGCCGGCGAGCCACAGCAAGAGATCGACCGAGTGGATCGCCTGGTTCATGAGCGCGCCGCCATCCTCGGCAATTGTCCCACGCCAGTCCGCCGAATCGTAGTACGCCTGATCGCGGTAGTACGGGCAGGCGACCTCACAGAGCAAGAGTCGCCCGAGGGCGCCCGAGTCGATGGCCTGCTTCACCGCCTGATGGTGCGACTCGAAGCGCCGCTGAAAGATGACCGACACCTGCAGGCCCTTTTGCGCGGCTAGATCTGCCACAGCCTGCGCCTCGCGTGCGGTCATCGCCATCGGCTTCTCGACGACGACGTGCTTGCCGGCGTTCAGGGCCTCCAGGCAAAGCGCGCCATGTGAGCCGCTGCTGGTGGTGATGACCACCGCGTCCACATCCGAGGACGCGAGCAACGCCTCATGCCCCACCGTGTGGCGGCAACCGGTCTTTTCGGCGAAGGCGCGCGCCTTCTCTTCGTTGCGGGACGCGACGGCGACGATGCGCGCCTCCGGAATCTCGGCGAGCGCGCGCCGATGGACGTCGGCAATGGTCCCACAGCCAATGAGTCCGAATCGGACAGGCGCGGAGGGCCTCATGCGCGTCTCTGTCGACGGCCGTGACGCTCTCGGGCCAGATCAATCAGGCGCGAGATGAGCGCCATCTGCGTGACGCCGGCTGCTTCCCACATCTTGGGATACATCGATATCGCGGTGAACCCCGGAATCGTGTTGACCTCGTTGAGGTAAATCGCGCCGTGCTTGCGATCCAGGAAGAAGTCGATGCGCGCGAGTCCCGATAGCTCAAGTGCGATGAAGGCCTTCGCCGCCATTTCCCGAAACCGCTCCGCTGTCTCGGCCGGAATGTTGGCGGGCAGCTCTACGTGGGAGCCGGACGAGTCGACGTACTTTGCGTCGTACGAATAAAATCCATCCGGGTGGGTGACAACGATCTCGCCCGGTACTGCGACGCTTGGTCGGTCATTGCCGAGCACCGCGCATTCGATCTCGCGCGCATCCACGCCCGACTCGATGAGCACCTTGTCGTCGTGCAGGAGCGCATCGGCGATCGCCGCGGCGAGTCCCGCGGGTTGCTTCACCTTGTGCACGCCGACCGAGGACCCGGCGTTCGCGGGCTTGACGAAGAGCGGATATTGCAGCGCTGCCGCGGCGTCGAGTATTGGCCCCGGTGCCTCGGCAAAGTCGCGCGCGCGCACGAGCTGCCAGGGCACGACCGGAATCCCGGCCTGCACGAGCAGGCGCTTGGTCACGTCCTTGTCCATCGCGATGGCCGAACCGAGATGGGAGGAGCCGACATAGGCGATGTTCGCGAGCTCGAGCAAGCCCTGTACGGTGCCGTCCTCACCGTGGCTGCCGTGTAGCACAGGGAACACGACGGTCTCGCTGAAGTCCGGCGACTGTAGAATCGATGGAATGCCGGTGCCGCCGCCCGGTGGCACGAGCAGCGGCGGGCCGCTGGTGGAAAGCTTCAGGAGTTTCGGATTGCCGACCGCGGTGGCGAGCTGATCTTCGGTGGCCTTTCGCCACACGCCCTGCTTGTCGATCGCGACGAGCTCGGGAACAAAACGATCCCGATCCAGCGCGGCGAGGACGTTGCGGGCAGAGAGCAGGGAGACTTCGTGTTCGCTGGACTGTCCGCCAAAGAGCAGGACGACCCGGATTTTGTTGGCAGGCGAGGTGGCGTTCATGGTGCGGTCAGGGGGCGTTCTTGGAATGGACGGTGATCTGAAGTTCGCGAAACAGGAAGGCGAGCTCGTCGGCGTATTGCGCGATCTGCTTGCCGAGGGGTTTACCGGCGCCATGGCCGGCCTGTTGTTCGAGACGCAGGAGGATCGGGTGTTCGGACGCCGTCGCCGCCTGCAGACGCGCCGTCATCTTGCGCGCGTGCATCGCATCGACCCGGGTGTCCGATTCGGCGGTGAAGATGAGCACGGCGGGATAGCGGGTCGCAGGCCGCACGCGGTGGTAGGGCGAATAGGCGTAGATCCAGGCAAAGTCTTCGGCCTTTTCGGGGTCGCCGTACTCGGGGATCCACAGTCGGGCGATGCGGAACTTGTGGTAGCGAATCATGTCGAGCAGCGGCACGCCCACGATGACCGCGCGGAAGAGCTCGGGCCGCTGTGTCACGGTTGCGCCGGTGAGCAACCCGCCGTTGGAGCGGCCCGAGATGGCGAGCCGCTCGGGTCGCGTGTAGTTCTGCGCGATGAGATATTCGGCCGCCGCAGCGAAGTCATCAAAGACGTTCTGCTTGTTCTTCAGCATGCCGGCGCGATGCCAGTCCTCGCCGAACTCACCGCCGCCGCGCAGGTTCGCGACCGCGTAGATGCCACCCTGTTCGATGAAGGGGATGACGGCCGCAGCAAAGCCCGGCGTGAGCGAGATGTTGAAGCCGCCGTAGCCATAAAGCAGCGCGGGGTTCTTGCCGTCGCGAACGAGGCCCTTCTTGTGCACAAGGAACATCGGGACTGAGGTGCCATCCTTCGATGGATAGTGAACCTGGTGAATTTCGAAGTTGCGCTCGTCGATGGGTGTCGCCAGCTCTGCCCAGCGCTTGCTCTTGCCGGTATTGGCATCGAGATCGTAGATCGTCCCGGGTGTCAGAAACGAGGCGTAGCGAAAATAGATGGACGGGTTGCTCGCACGCGATGAGAACGCCGCGGCGGTACCGAGTCCGGGCAGCGTGACCTCCCGCTCAAGCACGCCCTTGCGCGAATACAGCCGCACCCGCGACGAGGCGTCGTGCAGGAAGGTCGCGACGAGGTGGTTGCCCGCGACGCCGACGCCCTCGAGGGTGTCCGGGCCTTCGGGCAAGATCGTCTTCCAGTTCGACTCGCCGGTGGAGGTGGGATCGATCGCGAGCAACTTGTAGCGAGGCGCACCGTCGTTCGACAGAACGTAGAGGGTGTCGTCGAGCACCTCGACGGTCTGATAGATCGCAGACTTTCCAACCACCACGGGCGTGGGCGCACAGGCATCCTTGCGCGTGCGATCGATGAGGAAGATCTCGGACTTGGCCCAGCCTTGCGAGACCGTGATGACGAGCCAGCGGCCATTTGGCGACAGGGCCACGGTGGGCCAGTCGGTCATGTCTCGCGTGCGATCGCCCTTTTCGGGAAAGACCTGCGCGTCACGAGCAGGATCGGCGCCGAGCGCATGGAAGTAGACCGCCCTGTGATACTTTTCCTCGGCGACAGGCACGCTGCCCGGATCGGGATAGCGAGTGTAATAAAACCCCGAGGCGTCGGGCAGCCATGCGATCGAGGCGGCGCGTGCGCGCGGGAGCGCCTCGGGCCTGTCCACGCCGGTTGCGCTGTCGCGGATTCGCAGCACGGATTCCTCGCTGCCGTCCTTCGAGGTGCCGTATACGACCCACGCGCCGTCTTCGGAGGGATCCCACGAGTCGAGCGAGAGCGTGCCGTCTGCGGCCTCGCGGTTGACGTCGAGCAACACGCGATCTTTGCCGTTCAGGCCATCGCGCACGTAGAGCACGGGCTGGTTCTGCTTGCCGTCGCGGCGGGTGAAGAAGAGCCGCTCTGCCTTGCCCGTGCCGCGCACGACCGGTGTGCCGAGGGCGCCGATCTCGTGCAGGGCCCACAGGCGCTGTTCAATCGCAGCACGCCCCGGGACGGCGTCGAGCACCTTGCGCATGTGCGCGTTCTGCGCCGCGGTCCACTGCTTGACCTCGGGCGCCTCGGCGTCCTCGAGCCAGCGATAGGGATCGGCCACCTTGACCCCGTGCAGGGTGTCCACCGTCTTGTCGGTTCGGGTGGGAACGGGTCCCGCGGCTGCGGTGATCATGGCGAGGGCATACAAAACTTGGGAGCTGACCACAATCGCCATCCTATGCGCGTCCGTGCATCAGCTTCTTCACGATCGGGGACATCGCGAAGAGCAGGAGGCCTCCGACCACGGAGGTCACGACGAAGATCAGGAAGAAGTCGGCCTGGCCGCCGAGCAGCTTGAACACCTCGCCGCGCTCGATGCGCTCGACCGAGGCCGCGATGGTACCGCCGATCTTGTGCGCGATCGCGCTCGACAGAAACCACGAGCCCATCAGGAGTGAGGCGATTCGCACGGGCGCCAGCTTGGTCACCATCGAAAGACCAACCGGCGACAGACAAAGCTCGCCGAAGGTGTGACAGGTATATGCCGCTATCAACCAAAGCGGGCTCACCTTCACGCCGCCGTCCGAGGCGCGGGCCGCGAACACCATGAACACGAAGCCAAGGCCCAGGAGGCAAAGCGCCATCGCCATCTTCACGGGTGTGCTCGGTTCAAGCTGCTTCCTGGCGAGATATCCCCAAAGGCGCGCGAATACGGGCGCGAACACGATGATGACGAGGGGATTGATTGACTGAAACCAGGCCGCCGGAACGGAGTAGCCGAGCACGAGGCGATCGGTGCGCTCGCTTGCGAAGAAGTTCATGGACGAGCCGGCTTGCTCGAAGGCCAGCCAGAAAAAGACGTTGAAGAAGAGGAGGATGAAGATCGCCGCCACACCGTGTTGCTCGATTTGGGAGAGCGGGGCACCCTTGTTCTCCGTCTCGGACGTCTTTTGCCTCGTCTGGCCGGTGGGACGCTCACCGATGTCGCCCAGCACGTTGCGCTTGTTCCGCAGATACGCGATGAGACCCAGCGTCATGCCGACGCCGGCTGCGCCAAAGCCGTAGTGCCATCCGAGGCGCGGATCTTCGGCAAGCGAACCACAGACGATCTGCCCAATGAAGGCACCCATGTTGATGCCCATGTAGAACACCGTGAACCCGGCGTCGCGACGGCGATCGTTTTCGGTGTACAGCTGTCCGACCATCGTCGATACGTTCGACTTGAAGAAGCCAGTACCAATGATGATGAGGCCAATGCCGATGAAGAAGGCATTCACGCCGGGCAGGGCCAGGGTGAAATGTCCAAGGGTGATGAGCACGGCGCCGATCACCATGCTGCGATGGGTCCCGATGAAACGATCGGCCAGGTAGCCACCGATGAGCGGCGTCAGATACACGAGCATCGTGTAGTTGCCGTAGAGATCGGCAGCACGCTCCTTGCTCCAGCCGAGGCTGCCGACGAGGTACAGGACGAGCAGCGCCCGCATGCCGTAGTACGAAAAGCGCTCCCACATCTCGACCGAGAACAAGAGGTAGAGCCCGTCGGGCTGTTCCTTGTCGAGCAGGCGCTTGAGCGCCCTGACGTAAAATGGTGCGGCCTTGGTCTCGGTCATCGCCAACTAGACAAGCACATTCAGGTTGCCGTTGGGATCAAATTGCATTGCCCCAAGCGGCCGGACCTGTGCCAGATCACGCACAGCGCTGTCCTGCAGACAGGCCTCGGAGAGCTCGAGCGTCTCCACCGACAGGGTGTCGCGGATCCGGACCACCCGGGCCTGTGACGGGACGGGCAGCGCGAGGGTGGCGAGCGCCACGCCGATGATCTCGCGATCGTTCTGCAGGCAGACCGGCACCTTGGCCGAGGTCACCGCCAGCGAGGTCAGGGCGTTCATCAGGGTCACCTCCCAGTCGATCTTGTCGACGAGGCGCCGGGTCGTGAAGTCCGCCATGCCGAGGCCCGAGGCGTTGCCGTGGGTATCGGGGGTCAGATCGCGGACGAAGATGCGCCGCACGATGGGGCGCGTCGTTGGCGTCTCAAAGAGCGCCGCCGAATACCCGAAGATGCTGCGCCCAATCACATTCGGATCCATGCCACAGCCGCTGATGTCCTTGCCGATTTGATCGACGATCAGAAGGTCGATGTTGTCGATGGGCAAACGGCCCATGCTTTGCTCGGCCAGGACAAAGAGGGCGCGCTCGCGTTCGTCGATCTGCTCGCGTGCCATCACCTCGACGTGCGCCGTCTGGTGAAGGGCGTTTTCGACCAGGGCTACACCACATCGGATGGGTGCCTTTGCAAGTACCTCCTTGCCGACGTTGATGATGGCCCGCGCAAGACCGAGCCGAGCCGAGGCCTGATGAATGGCCGAGGCACCGATCTGTTTGCCGAGGCCGATCGCCATCATCTTGATGAGGCCGCTGCCGTAAGGCCCGCCAAAGTCGGTGTGAGGCTTGATGCGATTGACGACCACGATGCCGTCACAGCGCAGCGCCGGTGTGCTGCAGTACGCGGCAACGCCGTCTATCGATTCGCCGATTCGGGTCACATCCATGTCGGCGACGATGGGACATCCGGCCGTCTCGGGGGTGATGCCCCAGGTCGCGATGACCTCGGTCTGTCCCTCGGCAGTGGCGCCGCCGTGGCTGCCCATCGCAGGCAAGATGAAGGGCAGGACGCCCCGTTTTTTCAGTGAGGCCACGACCGCGATGATCGTGCGCGCGATGTTGACGATGCCTCGGCTGCCCGCCGTGATCGCGATGCGCTCGCCGGGTTTGAAGGGGATCTTGGCGAGTCCCGCCTCGACGATGGCCTCAATGTCGAGATCTGCCGCCGGCGTAAAGGGCTGTCGCACCACGGCCGTGCGCGGATAACCATTGAGCGCGACGCTGGGGTTGCTCACGCTCAGGCTCCCTGTGCTGCGGTTTCCACCATCGGCAGACGCGCACCGTCGAGCAAGAGGGATTGTCGTTCCCGCCAGATGATCTGGAGCCGCTGACGCTTGCGAGATTGCATGTCTCGCAACATAGCAAGTTGACGCGTCATGGTGGGACGCGAATCTTTCGCCTCACTGCTGATTTGTAGTGCTCTATCTATCTTTTGCAGAGACAACAACAGCGCCTGTTCGCCCTCGGCCAGCTCCCACAGGCGACCACCGGCCTCTGCGTCGTTGTCGCGCAACCAGCGATCTTTGGTCTGCAGGGCCTCCTCGAGAACCTGAGGGGCGTTTTCGAGCGGGACGTAACGGTCTTGCAGCTGCTCGACCTCGCTGACCTTCGCGTCTCGCTCGGCCATGGCCTGCAGGAGTGCCTCGCGAATGCGCTGAAACTCATCCTGTTGCTCTTTCAGTCTGCTCTCGCGCGTGCCAAGGACGCCGTGAATGAGCGAGGGGAGGGTGACGCGTTCAAAGCGATGGAGACGTCGCTCTTCGTCGCGCAGGCGCTTTTTCATCGAACGGACGCGATCGTTCAGGACCGACAGCTCGTTCTTGGTGCGGACCACCGATTCCTTGAGTGCCTCGCGCGCGCTGACCGCCTGTCCGGCAGTCGTGATGGCGTCGTTGATTCGCTCGACCGGTGTTGCACGAAACGGCATCGTTCCGTGTTCGATTGAATGGCCGGATCGTGCTCACGGCAATTTTTCGAACACGATTGGGCCTAGAGCCCGCGCAACACAGCCCGCAGATCCGCCGCGTAGGAGCCCTTGGGCTCAAGCTCGAGGTATCGCCTATAGGCCTTGCGTGCTTCTTTCGGCTTGCCGCGCTCCTGCTCAGCCATGCCGAGCACCACGTAGGCAAAGGCATGATCGGGTGCCACGGCGATGAGCTTCTCCGCGGTCGCAGCCGCCTCCTTGAGCTTGCTCGTCATGAGAAAGGCATTGGCGACGAAGGCGGCGAGCTCGATGGAATCGGGGTTCACGGCGGGGGTCGCATCGCCAGCGATGATGGAGCCGCAAAGCTTGACCACCTCGGCGTATTTTTGTTTCTGGTAGGCCTTCTTGCAGGCGGCAACAGTGGCGTCATCGAGGACGAAGGGTGAAAAAGCGGACCCTTCCTGCGCGGAGGGGGTCGTCGCCGGTGCCGACTCCGTGACACGGTTTGCCGGTGCCTCGGTGTCGGCCATGCTGGACACGGCCTGAGCACCCGCATCCGCGGCGAATGCGGCCGGGTTCTTTTCCATCGGCTCGGTTGGTGGTGCCGCGGGCGTTTGCGGCGCTGCGGGGCTGGCGACGGCGGTGGGCACGGGTTTTTGTGGGCGCTCTGGCGTCGCCTCGACGTGTTTTTTCGACTTGCCGGTCGCGGACAGGGCCAGAAAGACGACGGCGATCAGGCCGGCCGCACCGATGCCGACGGCAAGCCGGTTCCACCGCGGAGGTGAATGACCCTGATCGTGGTCGCCGTGGTGAGCGGCCAGATGGGCCTCGTCGAGACCGCGTTGAAAGAAGAGATCTTGCAGCTGGCCTTCATGTCCGTGGGTGTCGAGCGCGAGCTCGTAGGCGACACCGGCCGGAGGTGGTCCCAGCGTGCCGCTGATGGTGGCCGGGGACTCGCCCTGGTGCGCCGGAGCGTCGTTTGGCGCGGCCTCGGCGGCGGTTTCCGTGGCAGAAATGGGTCGTACGACCGGCTCTTCCCGTGGCGTCGCTGGCTCTGTCTCTCCCACGACCCGGTGATCGGGACTGGACCGCGCCTGACGGACGCCGGCTGCCTTCTTCTTTTTTCGGGGATTGCCT
>Ga0169931_10008231_pt1 | contig 15262 bp, 13 predicted proteins | sample Kivu_15m_20L_FD_129675 | JGI IMG/M metagenome (GOLD analysis project Ga0169931, IMG submission 129675) | Freshwater microbial communities from Lake Kivu, Western Province, Rwanda to study Microbial Dark Matter (Phase II) - Kivu_15m_20L... | ecosystem: Environmental > Aquatic > Freshwater > Lake... | reverse complement strand
GTCAGAACCTTCTCTTCCCAGCGAGGTAGAATGTCCGTCGAGGGTGCTGCCAATAAATCCTTGGATGACACTTACTTTTTTTTCTGCCAGATTCTGTCTCAAGATACCCGTTTTTTCTGCCGATGCTTCCCAGTTCACGCGAGCGTCGCGGTAGCGATTGTCAGTAATGATTACTTCTCGCGCATCTACCCATGCTGACGATATTCCTTCCTGTTGCAGATACGCTTGTATGATCGCAGTTGAAATGAGTTCGCCATAGCCAATCAAAGAATCATACTCCTGATCATAATGAGAGGAGCACGGCTGACGCAATGTTTTTTCAAATGCGTCTAGTTGAATTTGTAATGCCGTTCGCCCGGAGGAGTTAGCGCTAAAAAGCTCATCGGTGAGTTGCGTGTGATATTGAATTATTTCATGGAGTTCGTCACGATAGGTTTTGCCTTCAAAACGGGCCGCATGAATACGCTCAATTGCGTTTGTTGTTTTGCCCATTGCGCTCACTACCACAACCAGCGGATGTTGTGCATAGCTTCGAACTATCTCCGTCATATTGCGAACGGCGGCACTGTCTTTTACGCTGGCGCCCCCAAATTTGAAAACCTTGATCATACAGAGTTTCGTGTTGTGCGAAGGTATTTGAATTAGGCCAAGTTCATTTGTTGGATATCCGATAGAAGCAGTTTGCCATTTATCCATTCGGAGTCTAACGATGCCGAATACTTGCGATAAAAGTTCAGAGCCGGCTCATTCCAGTCCAGCACTTGCCACGACATACCGGCGTAATTCTTCGCCATGCACAGCCTGAGGCAACCCTCGAACAATTCTGCACCAATTCCGCGGCCGCGCAGGTCTTCCCGCACTACAATGTCTTCGAGGTATAGCATCTTGCCTTTCCATGTCGAATAGCGTATGTAGTGAAGAGCAATACCCACAATCTCGTTATTCATTTCTGCCACAAAGAGACCAAATGCAGGCGCGGCTCCGAAGCCGTCTTCGAGCATCGTATTTTCCGTATTCGTTACTTCGTGTGGCGCGCGCTCATATTCTGCCAGCTCACGAACAAGGCGCATGGCGCCGGGTATATCGGAGGGATTTCCCTCACGAATAATCCATTGTTTCATAGAGGCAAAGCAAGGACAGAAATGCAGATTTTGGAAGTTTACTTTATCAATGTTCAATGGAGTGGTATTTTTGTCGTATGTCGAGTGTTCGTCTAGAAAAAGTATCTGCCTTGCTTAAGCGAGAGCTTTCCATGTTATTTCAGCAAAACATGCATTCCATGTTTGAGGGCATGATGATAACTGTAACGCAGGTTCGTGTGTCGCCTGATTTGGGTGTGGCAAAAGCATATCTTAGTTTTTTCCCAACCGATAAAAAAGAACACGGGATAGTGCTCGTGAACGAGAAAAAGACTCATATGCGGAAATTGCTGGCGAATCAAGTTGGTAAGCAACTTCGAAAAATACCGGAGCTGAGTTTCTTTGTGGATGACTCCCTTGACTACTTCGAGGAAATCGATCGATTGCTCAAGAAGGGCTAATATTGAATACGTCTCTGTACATAGCACGCAGGCACTTGTTTGCCAAGAAGTCACGGGGCATTATCAATTTCATTTCCGGGATTTCTATGGTTGTAGTGGCCTTCATTACGGCTGCTATGATTGTGGTGATGAGCGCATTTAACGGTATTGACGATTTAGTCAAGTCCATTTTCTCGAATGTTGATGCCCCACTAACTATTGTTCCTCTTGAGGGGAAGTTTCTACCCGACTCGTTAATTAACGAACAAGCCGTATTGTCTATCAACGGTGTGATTGGCTTGAGTAAGGTAATCGAAGAAGATGTGCGCTTGTCGCATGAAAATCGATATGCCATTGCCACCGTAAAGGGAGTTGAGTCGAACTATGCTGACTTTTCGCCCATTGATACTGCTATTGTTGACGGCCTTTATCTTTTGCAGCTAGATAGTTTGCCGCTGGCAGTGGTAGGTTCAGGTATTCAGATGGAATTGGATATGCCGCTTCGTGACTACGCGCCTACAATCATGGAAATCGCAGCCCCAATTCGGGGCCGAAGAATTTCTGAATTTAAAGAGGAGGCTTTTAATCAGGAGCAAATTGCCGTGAGCGGTGTTTTTGCGATTAATGCGGAACTCGACGCCAAGTACATTATGGTGCCGATACAATTTGCCCGGAAGCTTTTTGGAATGGACGACGCTGTTTCGAGTGTAGATGTTTTTACCGCCGAAGAAATGAATCAGGATGAGATTACACGCGCTGTTCAAACTCAATTTCGTGATGTTGCTAAAGTGATTACAAGGGAAGAAAAAAACGCTCTGATCTATAAAACGAACGCAAGTGAGAAGTGGGCCACATTTCTCATTTTACAATTCATTTTTTTGATTGCCTGTTTTAACATTATAGCATCCTTAACGATGTTGATTATCGAAAAGAAGCGTGACATTTTTACACTCAATTCGCTTGGTTTTGATACCAAGGCCATCCAGCGCATTTTCATCTATGAGGGAGTGTTGATCAATCTTATCGGTGCGTTTGCAGGTGCAACAATGGGGCTTCTCATATGCTATGCTCAGCAGGAGTTTGGGATTGTAAGGATGACAGGCGGCGCAGTTGATAGCTACCCGGTCCGAGTTCAATGGCCCGATGTGCTTGGCATTCTATTCACGGTTGTTTCTGTCGGAACACTTTTTTCATCTCTGCTAGTTCGAGTCCTTGTAAGGAGGTTTGCGGCAAATTCGATGATGTCTTTTGCCGGAGGCTAGTTAACACCCTTGTGTGAGAATGTTGGCTTTCGTGAAATATTGCAGCCTGAACTCGTTATTAATTTCACTACCATTAGAGTGAAAGCAAAGTGAAAATCGTAAAACGCATAGGCCTTGTATTGTTGGGGTTGTTTTTACTTCTTTCCGCCGCCATTTTCATTGTGCTCCGTTTTTACGAGGATGAAATAGGAACCTATGCGGTGCGCAAACTCAAATCGCAAGTCAAAACACAGTTTGATGTAGCAGATGTAAGTCTCGCATTTTGGAAGACGTTTCCCAATGCTTCCGTTGAATTGAATGATGTTTTTGTGCAGGAATTGGGGGAGCGTAAGGATACGCTTTTGTTCGCAAAAGCGTTGTTCCTTAAGTTCAATCTATGGGATGTAGTTCGCGGAAAATACAGTGTCGATAAGGTGGAGGTTACTTCCGGAATTCTGCGCTTAGAGATTGACGAGGCAGGTCAAAATAACTGGGAGGTATGGAGTGAAGCGCCATCAGATACGTCCAATTTTGAAATTGCGCTCGAAGAAATTTCACTAACCGATACGCGTGTTATTTACGACGATAAGCCTAATCGTTTTTTAATGGATGCACTGGCGATTCAAACATCGGGTAATGGCAATTTTTCTGCTCGAAACATGGATGTTGATTTGACCCTCGATCTTTTCATGGAAAGGCTCATCAGTAAGGACGAATCATACCTGGAAAAGCAGTTGATCGCCGGAGAGGTGGTAATGCATGCAGATCTGGATAACGATTCATATGCTTTTGAACCCGGAGAAATGACGTGTGGTGATTTTCGGTTCGGGGTTGGCGGCAACATAGGAAGTAATGGTGTAATCGATTTTTTGGTAGAGGCAAAGGATCAAACGGTGGAAGATGCAATTGACATCTTGCCGGCGTCTATTCGCAAGACTCTGTTTGGATATAGACTATCGGGTGATTTTTCAGGCAAGGCCGTTATAGGTCGCTCGAAGGAAACGGACCCGGTTATGGTTGATGTAGACTTGGACCTGACAGATGGTGAGTTGCGTATCAAAGATGAGGGAATTGCATTAGAGGATATCACTACTGATTTTCATTATGTGAGAGGAGGAAAGAAGGATAGGATTCAGGTACGTTCGTTTAGGTGTTCGTTGGATGGCAGCGAAATCGAAGCATCCGGGAGTATTGTTGGCTTTGAGGCTCCAATTCTTGATTTGAAAGTAAAGGCCGGTATTGAACTGAAGGACATTCGCGATTTTTTTGATTTGAAACAAATTGAGTTGTGCGAGGGGAGTTTAACTGCAGAAGCGGCTCTAAATGGAACTCTCCGATACATAGCTGCTGACACCTCGTATAACTGGAGAGAAGTACTCGCCACGGGTAGAGCAAGTGTTATGGATGCATCATTGAAAATGAGAAATTCAAATCGGGTTTTCAATGAAATGAATGCGGATTTTACATTTGATAAGCAAAGTGCAAACATCATTGGATTCGCCGGCAAGGTCAATGGAAGTGATTTCGCTCTAACAGGATCGTTGCACAATATTGTTTCATTTCTCTTTGAACCACAGGCTCGCATTTTTCTCGATGCTGACCTGAAGAGCCGATCCATAGATTTTACCCAACTGGTGGAAGAGGAAACTTCAACCTCAACCGAGAGTGACTATGAGTTGCTCTTCCCGCCATTGCTCGATTTCAATTTGAATTGCTCCATCGACAAATTTGTTTTCAGGAAATTTGAAGCAATCGGTGTGAAAGGGTTGGCATCACTCAATCAAGGCAAATTGACGGTTGATCCTGTTACATTTTCAACGGCTTCCGGAAACTTGAGCGCACAACTCATACTGGCGCCCATAGGCGCAACGTCGTATCGAATGAATTGCCTGGCCGAGGTAAAGGGCATTCACATTGATGAAGTCTTTACGGAGTTTGAAAACTTCGGGCAGACCTTTATTCAAGACAGACACCTGAAGGGTACCGCCGATGCTAATGTCCAGTTCAGAGCGGTATTGACGAACTCACTGGAGTTGCCTTCCGATCAAATCGAAAGTGTGGTTGATGTATCTATTGAAAATGGTGAATTAAACAACTTTGAAACACTTCAGGAAATCGCAGATTACCTGAGGAGTAACAAGTGGGTAGCACCATTTGTAGATGAAGATCGTTTTGCAGAGCGCATGCGCAATGTGAAATTTTCAAAGCTTCAAAACGTAATTGAAATTCGAAATCGAATTGTGACAATTCCGCTCATGGATATCCGAAGCAGTGCCATGGACATCTCGGCAAAAGGAACACATACGTTTGATCATGCCATCGAATACGCCGTTGGATTTAATCTTCGTGATTTGCTGGTTAGAAAGGACAAGGAATGGACAGAACAAGATGATGGCTTGGGAAAATCTATGTATATATCCATGAAGGGAACAGTCGACAATCCGGTCTATGCAGTTGATAAGGAGCTAGCCAAAGAAGTGCGTAAAGAAGCCATGGAAGCCGAGCGACAAAATGTGAAGGCTTTGTTGAAGGATGAACTTGGATTGTTTAAAAAGGATGCTTCAGTAGGTAATTATAAAGAGGGGGATAAGAAAGATACAGAAGCTACCATCACCGTTGATTGGGAAGAAAACAATGCGGGTGACTCACCGCCTCCAAAAGAAAAGGAAAGAGTGAAGTCTGATGTAAAGACAGCAGAGCCTGAAAAACCTTCCGATAAGAAAAAGAAAACTCCAAAATGGTTGGAGGAAAAAGACTAGCCTGAGTGCTAAGTTTGCAACATGCATCCTATACCTGCCGAATTTTCAGAGCGAATTCATCGTCAGTTTTCGGCGGATGCTGAAGTATTTCTGGCCTCCATACATAATACGCCGGCTTCCAGTGTGCGTATGAATGGTTCGAAACCGTGCACCGTTTTTCCTCAGTCCTCGCCGGTTCCTTGGAACACGGAAGGTTACCTGTTGCCAACGCGACCACGATTCACGTTTGATCCACTCTTTCATGCGGGCTGCTATTATCCGCAGGAAAGCTCCTCTATGGCATTGCAATGGGTGTTGAAGCACGTCGTGCCTTCCGATGGCTCCATCGATGCGCTCGACGTATGCGCTGCTCCGGGTGGAAAGTCACTCATTATCGCCGATTTTCTGAGAGGAAGGGGGCGTTTGATATCCAATGAAATTATACGCTCTCGCGCCCAGATATTGAATGAAGTTTTAACGAAGTGGGGCTGTAATAATGTAGCTGTGACCAATAATCGACCTGCTGATTTTGGGGAGTCAGGAATATTGTTTGACTTGATGGTAGTTGACGCTCCGTGCAGCGGTGAGGGAATGTTTCGTAAGGATCTACAAGCGCGAGCAGAATGGAATTCAGGTTCAGCTGCCATGTGCAGTAAACGGCAAAGAGAAATACTTCGAGATGTCTTGCCGGCTCTTCGCCAAAATGGCATCTTGATCTACTCAACCTGCACTTTTGCGAGGGAAGAAAATGAGGATATCATTCAATCGCTGTTGGATTCCGGAGATTATGAAGCCCTGCGTTGGCCCGTGATGCCGGAATGGAACGTCTCATTGCCCGATGAGAATGGGGTTTATGGTATGCGCTTTTTGCCGCATCGAGTGCCGGGAGAAGGTTTTTTTATTTCAGCATTGAGGAAAATTTCGAATAGTCCTACCATCAGAACGAAGGCAAAGAATGTTTTTCAGACTCCAACGCAGTCTGACATGGTTGCATTAAAGAATTGGTGTGTTTCTGAAAAAGACGTCGTGCTCGCTCCCGATGGCGAGTTGTACCGTTCCGTATTCACCAAACAAGAACTGAATTCGTTGGCCGGTAGTCTGTACTTTTTAAATCCCGGAGTCCAGCTGGGGCGTGTGGTTCGAGGTGAATTAATTCCTGCTCATTCGCTTGCGATGGCAACAGACGAGTTGCCGGCAGATGGTAAGATCAGACTTAGTGAGGCGCAGGCGATGTCTTATTTGCGAGGTGAGCCAATCGATTTGGAGGCTGCAAACGGTTGGCACCGGGTCGCATTTCAAGAACATGTGCTGGGCTGGATAAAAGTGATTGGCAAACGGATCAACAATTACTATCCGAAGGAGTGGCGCGTTAAATCAAAGGAGTAACTACATTTGATATCCTATTTGTGAGTTCCCTGGAAAACATACAGCAGCCCATTGCCCGCGAAATGGAAGCCTTTGAAGATTATTTCAAGGCGGCTATGCGAAGTGAAAACATGCTGTTGGATAAAATCACCCACTACATCATTAAACGAAAGGGCAAGCAAATGCGCCCCATGTTCGTTTTCTTATCCAGTAAGGTTTGTGGTGATGTGACTCCGGCAACCTACACTGCCGCCTCGTTGATTGAACTTCTTCACACTGCTACGCTTGTGCATGATGATGTGGTGGATGTGGCCAATACGCGCAGAGGTTTTTTTTCCATTAACGCACTTTGGAAAAATAAAATAGCCGTTTTGGTGGGTGATTACCTGTTGTCGCGCGGGCTGCTGATGAGCGTTGACAAAGGAGAATTCCAACTACTGCGAATCGTCTCGAATGCGGTAAAGGAAATGAGTGAGGGTGAATTGTTGCAACAGGAGAAATCGCGACTGCTCAATATCACGGAAGAAGTTTACTATGATATTATCCGACAAAAAACAGCTTCGCTCATAGCAGCATGTTGTGAGAGCGGTGCCTTAGCGGCAGGTGCTTCAGCAGAGGATATTAAACGCATGTATGAGTTCGGACTCAATGTAGGCTTGGCTTTTCAAATTAAGGATGACCTGCTTGACTACGGCTTTGGCGAGAAAATCGGGAAGCCTATTGGCATTGATATCAAGGAAAGGAAATTGACGCTCCCACTTATTGTCGCTATGCGAAATGCTCAAGCGAGCGAGCGAAAGGAGCTCATGACGATCATCAAGAAGTACAATACCGACGGTGTCAAGGTGAAACACCTGGTTAGTCGAGTCATTGAATTGGGTGGAATTGATTATGCAGCCAATAAGATGAATTACTTCCGCGATTGTGCGTTGCAGGCCTTAGCTAGTTTTCCCGATAGCCCCGCTAAGGCATCACTTACGGAATTGGTGCATTACACAATCAATAGAAAGAAATGAGAACTGCATTTTTCAGCTTGTGCCTTTCGCTGATTCTGCTTTCCTGCAATCAGCCCGGAGTTAAACCGGAAGTGAAGGGGCCTCGCCCATTTTCTATAGCAGGAGCAAAACAGCAGGTCCTCAAGTCATTTCCGGATGGTGGTGTTAAAACTGCTGTATACGTGGACTCCGTGTCGTCACAAAAAATTGCGGAGGTGGAGTTTCATCCCAATGGTCAACCCAAAATCGATAAGCGCTTTGTGAATGACACCCTGCAGGGAGAGTCATGGTGCTACTATGACAATGGTAACCCGTGGAGTTTGAACACATTCGAGGGAGGTCTCAATCATGGTGTATACAAAACGTGGCATGAGAACGGGCAACTATACATTCAAGGTCAGTTTGAACACGGCGTGAAAACGGGCGAGTGGTTTACATACTATGCCAACGGCAGTCTTAATACGCGTGGTTTTTACCGAAATGACGAAAAGGTAGGTGTATGGAACTCCTACAACCTGGAGGGAACTATGAAAAGGGAACAGGATTTTGGTGCGGATAAAAAGGAATGAGACACTTTGAACAGGAGGCTGTTTGAATTCGGTTCATTCAAGCTGAAAGCGCTTCCCGATTTCGAATATTTTTCTTTTCAAATCGTTCGTTTGTCATGTATAAAATTGTTCTATTGTCGCTGTGCATGTTTTGCACTTCTGCTGCATTCGCAGCAAATGAAGAGTTAACTCGAGGAGAATACATTGAGATGTGGAAGGAGGAGGCCGTGTATCAGATGGCTACACATAGCATACCTGCCAGCATCACATTGGCTCAGGGCATATTAGAAAGTCGCGATGGAAACAGCCGACTTGCTAAAGAGGGTAACAATCATTTCGGAATTAAATGTCACTCCGATTGGGATGGAATGCGCATTTATGAAGATGACGACGAACGCAATGAATGTTTTCGCCAGTATCGTAATGCCCGCGAGTCGTTTGATGACCACTCCGATTTTCTAAAGAAGCAACGCTACGCCTCACTATTTGAACTTGAAATGACCGACTACAAAGGGTGGGCTAGGGGTCTTAAGGATTGTGGCTATGCGACCAGCCCTGAATACGCGAAGTCGCTTATTCGGATTATTGAGGAAAATAACCTCCAACAGTATGATGAGCTTGGTGTGCAGTACGCTGAACGCAAGGAGGTGCCTGATCGTCGGGAAAACACTCCAAAGGCGCGTATAGGCTCGTCACCGGAGAAAAAACCAACGAAAAGAGTGAGCGTTTCGGATCCGGAGGAGCGCTCGGAAATAACGTTAGCGGGTAATCACGAGGTCAAAGTAAGCGACAACAACATCAAGTATATTGTGGTTCGCGAGGGCGATACGCGCGAATCTATTGCCAGAGAGATTGACTTGAATGTGTTGATACTAAATCGATTCAACGACTTCAACTCCGGTACTAGCTTGAAGCCCGGCGACATTGTTTACCTCCAACCCAAGCGCATGAAAGCGGCAGATGCGGAATACATTTCTACCGAGGGCGATACGTGGTTTTCGATTTCTCAGGCCCATGGCATTAAGCTGAAACAGCTCTGCAAGCTCAATGGTGTTTCACCTGATAAACCAATCGAAACGGGAACGAAGGTTATTATGAAGAAATAGGCATAAAAAAAGTCAACCAAACGGTTGACTTTTTTGTTGCCCGACCTGGATTCGAACCAAGACAAACTGAACCAAAATCAGTTGTACTGCCATTATACTATCGGGCAAGAACACTTTTGTTCAAAGCGGTCGCAAATTTAATACGCCTTTTCGGATAAACAAGCACATACGCTTACTTTGTCGAACAAAAATTTTTACGTGTGAAAATACTGGCGAACTATATCAATGGTGCTTTGGCTGAGCCCGTCAACGGCCGTTATCTCGACAACATCGATCCATCCACCGGACTATGCTACAGCAAAATACCGGCTAGTGAATCTGCGGATGTACAGCTGGCTGTTGAGTCGGCCGAACGCGCGTTTCCTTCCTGGTCACAAACACCTGCCTCGGAGCGGTCGCGCATGTTGGTTCGTTTGGCTGATTTGATTCAGGAGCATCGTAATGCGCTTGCCGAGGCAGAGTGTATCGATAATGGCAAACCTCTTTCCCTGGCCGGCCAGATGGATATACCTCGCGCGGAGGACAACATTCGTTTTTTTGCCACTGCCATTTTGCATTGGAATTCGGAGTCGCATATCATGGAAAACCGTGCAGTTAACTACACGAATCGAAAGCCGATTGGCGTTGTGGCCTGCATATCTCCCTGGAATTTACCCTTGTATTTATTCACCTGGAAAATTGCACCTGCATTGGCTATTGGTAATTGTGTAGTTGCCAAGCCAAGTGAAATCACACCCATGACCGCTTTCCTTTTTTCGAAGTTGTGCATCGAGGCCGGAATACCCGCTGGGGTAATGAACATCGTGCATGGCGCAGGTGCTGAAGCCGGTGAGGCACTTGTGAACCACCCAAGGGTAAAGGCAGTTTCTTTCACAGGCGGCACAGCAACAGGAGCCCGCATTGCGGCAGCTGTGGCTCCTAAGTTTAAAAAGCTTTCACTTGAACTGGGCGGAAAAAACCCAACCATCATTTTTGATGATTGTGACTATGATAAAATGCTGAGAACGACGCTGCGGGCGGCATTCGCTAATCAAGGTCAAATTTGCTTGTGTGGTTCGCGCATTTTGGTTCAGGAGTCCATATACGACCGCTTTCTCGCTGATTTCACGGCCAAAGTCGCTGCCATGAAGGTGGGTGACCCTTTAATGGAAGACACCAAAACCGGAGCTGTTGTGAGTGAGGGCCACATGAACAAAATTCTTTCATACATCGATATAGCCAAGCAAGAGGGAGGGCAAGTAATCTGTGGCGGTAAGCGTGTAATTGTTGAAGGGCGTTGTGCGGGCGGCTACTTTGTTGAACCCACTGTCATTGTTGGGCTTGGGCCCGATTGCAGAACGAATCGGGAGGAGATTTTCGGGCCTGTAGTGACCATTCAGAAGTTTAAGAATGAAGATGAAGCACTGCAATTGGCAAATGCGACGGAGTATGGTTTAGCAGCTTCATTGTGGACGAGCGATGTTACGCGCGCTCATCGATTTTCTGCACAGCTCGAAACGGGCATTGTCTGGGTCAATACCTGGCTATTGCGCGATTTGCGTACACCTTTCGGAGGCGTTAAGCATTCCGGTGTTGGTCGTGAGGGAGGCTGGGAAGCACTGCGCTTTTTTACCGAGCCACAGAATGTTTGCATAGAACTCTAACAAAAAAGGCCTGAACTATCAGGCCTTTTTTATAATCATTCGGAATAATTATTCCGATTTTCCTTTGTAACCATTCAAGAAGAACCAACCGATTTTACGATTGAACCAGTTTTCAAAACTTGAGAGATAGTGCAGAATCATGTCATTAATGATTTATTGCCGTAGCGTTGATATTCGATTTACAAGTTCTAAACGTATGAACGATAAAAAGGGTTACATAGTGAGAATAATCACCTGTGATTTGTTGAAAACCGTGACATCCATCAGCGTTTAAGCCTGAAACATTTTCCCGGCATGCCAACGATGAGATTTTCGAACTCCAGTTGAAGCAACGTGGAGTTAAGCACCCCCCAGGTAAATTCCGTATGCATCATCAAATCATCGAATGAACAGTTCGGGTTTTTTTGAATCGTATAAAGAATTTTCGCTGCGTGTGGATCAGGATGTTCGGAGAAATCGAGTTCTATTTGCTTAACGTTATTCGTCTGATCCCAGTGCAGATAGTGAATGAGGTCTTCAGCGCCGGTGATGATAGCTGCTATGTTTGTTTTGATGAGCTTATGGCAGCCTTTGCTGTATTGGTCTCCAACGCGACCGGGCACTGCGAAAACGTCTCTTCCATAAGATTGAGCTATATGTGCAGTAATCATGCTGCCGCCTTTTATATCGGTTTGAATGACTATCGTGCAGTCAGATAGTCCGGCGATAATCCGATTACGCATGGGAAACATCTCCGGTGCAATAGGAGTTTCACTGGGAAATTCAGTGATAGTTCCTCCATTCATTTCCATGCGTGAGGCCAGTGATTTATGAATTGGCGGATAGATTCGCTCCAGGCCATGGGCTACGCAACCCAGGGTTGGCAGGTTGCATTCAACCGCGGCCGAATGAGCGGCGGCATCGATACCATGCGCCAAACCACTAATGATGGTAGGTTTAAACACAGACAGAGATTGAAGTAAGTTCCGGCAAAATTCTTTCCCGTAACCATCTGCTTTTCGAGTTCCAACGATACTTATGGCTTTGGTGGGATTCCACTCGAAATTACCACGCGCATAAAGGATAACAGGGCTGTCATCGCATTGTCGCAGGCGTTCCGGATAGTGTGAGTCCATCCACGAGGCAACACGAATCCCATCTCTGATAATGAATTCCACCTCTTTTTCGGCTCGGTTCAGATCAGCATGGCGAAGAGCGTCGGCCGTCACCTTCCCAATATCGGGAATGGTGCAAAGGATTCGGGCCTTCTCTCGAAAAATAGATTGGGCACTGCCCAGGTGTTTCAGAAGGGACTTGGCTTTCACGGGCCCTAGCCCCGGTATGCGTGAAAGGGCAATCAGGTAGAGAAGTTCATCATGCATAAGCTTCCGGGCATTTTTTCATTGTAGAAAAATGCGCCGCGAAACTCGCCGGCATAAAATGGAATATATGCTATTTATTCGCCTGAATGTATTGCTCAATGGCCATACTCATTGACGGAGCTTTCGGTGTTGGCGCCATCACATCAATGCGAAGCTTTGCGTCTTCCACCGCTTTGGCAGTCGATTGGCCGAATGCGGCAATTCTTGTTTTTTCTTGCTTGAATAAGGGAAAGTTCTTGAACAAGGATTCAATATCAGACGGAGAGAAAAACACCAGCATATCGTATTTCACGTCTGCCAGATCCGAAAGGTCGCTGCAAACGGTGCGATACATAATGGCCTTGCTATATTGTATCTTCTCCTTCTCGAGCGTATCAGGAATGCTGGGCTTTAGAATATCGCTGCAGGGTAAAAGAAACTTCTCCGTTTTGTGTTTGCGGATAGGCTCCATCAATTCCTGAAAAGTGCTGTGCCCGAAGAAAATCTTGCGTTTCCGAAATTGAATGTACTTCTGCAGATAGTAGGCAATTGCCTCGGACATGCAGAAGTATTTCATGGTCTCCGGAATAGTTATGCGCATTTCTTTGGCCAAACGGAAATAATGATCGACCGCATTTCTGCTTGTGAATATGACTGCGGTATGCTCCAGAACATCCACTCGTTGCTGACGGAAGTCGAGCGCCTCTAATCCTTCTACATGAATGAAAGGACGATAATCAATCTTCAACTTGTGCTTCTTGGCAAGCTCTACATACGGGTTCTTTTCGGCGCCCGGATCCTGTTGAGTAATCAGTATGGTCTTGACTTTTTCGGCCATGGTAAGATGCTGCTGTACTTCGTTTGTTTGCTACTCAATTATTCATCAGCCACTTCAAACCAAGAGCTGAGGGTAAAATTTCGAGCGTGCAAATGTAGAAAAGAATATAAAATGGTGTAACTCCCGATTCAACGGCTGTAAGAATGGATCGTAGCAGCCGATAAATAATGGCCGTACCCACTAAAACTGCGCTCGCCACAATGACAGCTTGTGCCTGAAATACGGGGAAATACACCGCCGCTAATCCGAGCGGAAACAGAATCAGCCCGAGCAGGCGATTTGTCAGGAAAATGCTGTATTCGTATTCCGAAAGACTATAATCCCCGTCGCTTAAAATGCTGATGATGCGAAGGCTGATTTTTTTCGTGAAATAGATTGCGAACAGAACTCCTACCATGCAGAGGAATGGCCAAAGCCCTTGCAATTGAATCGTGGGTTTGAAGCATTTTATACCCGAATACACAATGAGTCCCGCTTGGAAATAATAGACAGTATTAAAAAGCAAGTTGGCGCGCGGTGTATTGGGTTCTTCACGAATGGTCTGTCGCATCGTTCGAATATTCCACATGCTATTCCACAACCGGGAAAGACGGGTGGGGTGCACTTTGCGCGTGTACGCCAGACTGACCAGTGCGAACAAGAAGACGAGTATCATCCAGTCTTCCGATAGGTTTACGGCAGAACGAAGAGACGCTTCAGGCATGATGGTGCGTTTAGCGGATCATTTTCAGGAAATTCACCTCGTTTTCGGTGAGGTGTCTGTAACGACCTCGCGGTAAATCACGTTTAGTTAAGGATGCAAACATAACGCGGTCAACCTTTTTAACGGTGTATTTAAAATGCTCAAAAACAGCCTTGATTATTTTGTCTTTGCTGCTGTTGATGCGCAAACCAACTTGTCTTGGATCGCCGTTAACAAGGCTTATTTCATCAGCTTTCACAAAGCCCTCCTCCAATCTCAGCCCTTCGCGTATGGCATCAATGTGTTCTCCGCGAATTTTTTCCAGTGTTTCTACATGGTATAATTTCGGAAACCCATTCTTGGGTGAAGTAAGTCTGCGCGCCATTTCACCATCATTGGTGAACAGCAGCAAGCCTGTGGTCATTCGATCCAGTCGACCTATCGGGTAAACTCGTTCTTTGCAAGCTCCTTCAATAAGGTGCATGACGGTTTTTCGCTCCAGCGGATCTTCACTGGTAGTGAGGTAGTCCTTGGGTTTATTCAAAATGACATATTGAAGTTTTTCCGGCTTCAGATTTTTGTCGTCGTACTTCACAACATCGACTCGGGGATCTACTTTCATTCCGAGTTCTGTGACCACCTTGCCATTGACTTTTACCAGTCCTAGTTCGATGAGTTTGTCGGCGTCACGTCGCGATGCTATGCCTGCATTGGATAGAAACCTGTTCAAACGCATGAGTCCATCATCGTTTTTCGGAGCCGTATCAGCTCTTCGTTTGCCCAGGTATTTTCCTTTTACCCCGCCGCGCGAGAAACCACCGCGTGTTTTGCCTTCGCGTTCTTCTTTTGCTTCCCATGGTTTGGGAGCGCGTTTGGGTTTGTCAGACGGTTTGGGTTCGTGCTTTCGCAAAGGCGCATTCCTGCCGGTACCCCGCGTGCCTCTTTTTGATTCGAGTTCTCGCGACTCTCGCTTTGTTTTGTCTGTTGAAGATCTGCTTTTCTTGTCGTCGCGAAAATCTTTTTCGCGTTTGTTACCGGAGGGTCGGGGCATGGTGCTGATTTAGGTCGCGAAGGTAAGCTGTTATTGGAGAGTTGGATAAAAGGCTTGCTCCAGATGGGTAATCTCGGTAGTCCCATCAGCGTGAATGATGGAAATAATATCGAAACGTGGCTCTGCATCAATTCTGAAAACGCGCAGATAATAGTCCGCACTCCTGCAGATTTTTCGCTGTTTGGAGTGATTAACG
>Ga0169931_10008230_pt1 | contig 15262 bp, 15 predicted proteins | sample Kivu_15m_20L_FD_129675 | JGI IMG/M metagenome (GOLD analysis project Ga0169931, IMG submission 129675) | Freshwater microbial communities from Lake Kivu, Western Province, Rwanda to study Microbial Dark Matter (Phase II) - Kivu_15m_20L... | ecosystem: Environmental > Aquatic > Freshwater > Lake... | reverse complement strand
TGTAAATTAGCTGTCCAACAAAATGGATATGTACTTCAATACGTAAAAAATCAAACTGATGATATATGTAAATTAGCTGTTCAACAATATGGATTAGCACTTCAATTTGTAAAAAATCAAACTGATGAAATATGTAAATTAGCTGTCCAACAAAATGGATATGTACTTCGATATGTAAAAAAACAAACAGAAGATATATGTAAATTAGCTGTTAAAGAAAATGGAGATGCTCTTCAATATGTTATTAATCAAACTGATGAAATATGTAAATTAGCAGTCCAACAAAATGGATATGCACTTGAATATGTAAAAAATCAAACGGATGATATATGTAAATTAGCTATTTTACAAAATGGAAATGCATTTAAATATGTAATTAATAAAACTAATTACATATGTTTTAATCATTAAAAAAATTGAAATATTTTTATTTATAAAATTATTTATCTAAATTAATGAATATTTTTTTAATATTTCCCTACTCCATAATAATATATTATCTTTATAAAACAAATAATCATTATATTCTTGTATTTTATATTCTTCTATATCTTCTATACAATCATATTCATCTAAATAATTTGAACTACATTTTTTCAACATTTTATTTGAAAATTCTATCACTATATTTTTATCTAGTTCTTTCTCTTCTATTTCTTCATTTATTTTTATTTCTTCTATCATTTTTAATAGATCATCACATGTCATACGTTTATTTAAATCATATAATAATAATAAATTAATTATTACATCTATTTTAGTATTATTATTATTTGGACATATTTTAGCTTTATACTGTTTTATTAGATCATTTATATTGTTACATTGATGGAATGGCACTATATTATATATCATAAAATATAACAATGCACCTAATGACCACATATCTACTGAATAACTATATGGTATATTAAATAAAATCTCTGGTGCCATAAATGCTGGAGTACCGCATAATGTTATACATAATACACACACATCATCTTCGTTATTTGCCATTTTATGGGTATGATTACATTGTTTTGCAAATCCTAAATCTATGATCTTTACATTTAATTTTTTTTCTTCTGATGTTTTAGCTTCATTATATATTAAAATATTAGATGGTTTTATATCTCTATGTATAATATTATTTAAATGTAAATAATTTATTCCAGAAACTATTTGTTTATATATATATAATTTATCTATAATGTTCACATTATTTTTTAATAAGTATTCTGATAACTCCATACCTTCTATATATTCAAATATTATATACATTTGATGTTTATTATTATTTTGATACTCATAATGATCCAAATATTTTACTATATTATCATGTTTAACTTTTTTTAATATATCTAATTCAGTTAAAATATATTGATAATACATATCTTTCAATTTTAATATATTTATACATTTAATTGCCACTTTAGTTATTATATTATTATCCATATAAAATCCCCCCAATACAACAGATGTACAACCTTTACCTATTTTATTATTATAAATATAATATTTAGTATCAAAAAGTTTGTATTTTTTTTCCATATATACTAAAACACTAAATAAAAATTAAAAAATAATTTGAAACACTGATATTTTAATTATTAAAAAATTGAAAATATTTTTATTTATATTATATTCAACTAACAAAAACAAATCAATATGACTTTATCTTATGACGAATTTATAAAACTATTTTCTTCATCTACTATATTTTGTAAATTACTCAATTATGGTCGAAATCATTTTGGGTTCCAATATAAATTAGGCAAAAATATTGATCATGTTCCTTTTAATCCTAATGGATCTTGTTTATCTGGTGGTTTATATTTCACTACATTAGAATATTTACCACAATTTATTTCATATGGTATAAATATAGCATATATAGAATTATGTAAAGACGCACTATTTTACTGTGATCCAGAAGGATTTAAATGGAAAACAAATAAATTTATTATAACAAAAATAGAACAAACAGAAGAAATATGTAAATTAGCTGTCAAACAAAATGGAAGTGCACTTCGATATGTAGGAAATCAAACAGATGAAATATGTAAATTAGCTATTCAACAAGATGGATATGCACTTCGATATGTAGGAAATCAAACCGATAAAATATGTAAATTAGCTGTTCAACAAAATGGAGATGCACTTCAATACGTAAAAAATCAAACTGATGATATATGTAAATTAGCTGTTCAACAAAATGGATATGCACTTCAATATGTAAAAAATCAAACTGATGATATATGTAAATTAGCTGTTCTACAAAATGGAAATACACTTTTATATGTAAAAAATCAAACAGAATATATATGTAAATTGGCTGTTCAACAAAATGGAAATGCACTTAAACATGTTATTAAGCAAACTGATGATATATGTAAATTAACTGTTCTACATAATGGATTTGCACTTGTATATGTAAAAAATCAGACTGGTGAAATATGTAAATTAGCTGTTCAACAATATGGATTAGCACTTAAATTTGTAAAAAATCAAACTGATGAAATATGTAAATTAGCTGTTCTACAAAATGGAGATGCACTTAAATATGTAGAAAATCAAACAGAAGAAATATGTATATTAGCTATTAAACAAAAAGGGTATGCACTTATATATGTAAAAAATAAAACAGATGAAATATGTAAATTAGCTGTTCTACAAAATAGTGATGCACTTAAATTTGTAATTAATCAAACTGATGAAATATGTAAATTAGCTGTTCTACAAAATGGATACGCTCTTGAATATGTAATTAATCAAACTGATGAATTATGTAAATTAGCTGTCCAACAATATGGAAGAGCACTTGAACATGTAAAAAATCAAACTGATGAAATATGTAAATTAGCTGTTCTACAAAATGGATATGCACTTCTGTATGTAAAAAATCAAACTAATGAAATATGTAAATTAGCTGTTCAACAATATGGAAGAGCACTTAAATATGTTGAAAATCAAACTGATGAAATATGTAAATTAGCTGTCCAACAAAGTGGATTTGCTCTTGAACATGTTATTAATCAAACTGATGAAATATGTAAATTAGCTGTTCAACATGAGGGATTTGCACTTCAATATGTAAAAAATCAAACAGACGAAATATGTAAATTAGCTGTTAAAAAAAATGGATATGCACTTGAATATGTTATCGATCAAACAGATGAAATATGTAAATTAGCTGTTCAACAAAATGGATTTGCACTTCAACTTGTAAAAAATCAAACAGATGAAATATGTAAATTAGCTATCCAACAATTGAATAATTTTTTTAGTAAAACCGTTTAGATTATAATTGTAATTAATAACTAATTATATGTTTAATCATTAAAAAATTGAAAATATTTTTATTTATTATACCATATTTAATATTATAAATAAAAAACAAATTAATATGGCTATATCTTATGATGGATTTATTAAACTATTTCCCCAATCTACTATATTTTGTAAATTACTCAATAATGACCAAAATCATTTTGGATTCCAATATAAATTAGGTGAAAATATTGATCACATTCCTTTTAATCCTAATGGATCTTGTCTATCTGGTGGATTATATTTTACTACTTATGAACATTTACCTGCATTTATTTCATATGGTTTAAATATAGCATATATAGAATTATGCAAAGATGCACTATTTTACTGTGATCCAGAAGGATATAAATGGAAAACAAATAAATTTATTATAACAAAAATAGAAGAACCAACATATGAAAGATGTAGATTAGCTGTCCAACAAAATGGAATTGCACTTAAATATGTTGAAAATCAAACTGATGAAATATGTAAATTAGCTGTTCTACAAAATGGATATGCACTTCAATATGTTATTAATCAAACAGATGAACTATGTAAATTAGCTGTTCAAAAAAATGGATTAGCACTTCAATATGTAAAAAATCAAACTGATAATATATGTAAATCAGCTGTTAAAGAAAATGGAGATACTCTTCAATATGTAGAAAAACAAACAGAAGATATATGTAAATTAGCAGTTCAACAAAATGGATATATACTTCGATATGTAAAAAATCAAACTGAAGAAATATGTAAATTAGCTGTCCAACAAGATGGATATGCACTTCGATATGTAGAAAATCAAACAGATGAAATATGTAAATTAGCTATCCAACAAGATGGATATGCACTTCGATATGTAGAAAATCAAACAGATGAAATATGTAAATTAGCTGTCCAACAAAATGGAGATGCACTTCAATATGTAATTAATAAAACTGATGATATATGTAAATTAGCTGTTCTACAAAATGCAAATACACTTGAATATGTAAAAAATCAAACTAATGAAATATGTAAATTCGCTGTTCAAAAAAATGGATTAACACTTAAATATGTAGAAAATCAAACCGATGAAATATGTAAATTAGCTATTCAACATGATGGAATTGCACTTAGATATGTTATTAATCAAACTGATGATATATGTAAATTAGCTGTTCAATATGATGGATTTGCTCTTGAATTTGTTAAAAATCAAACAGATGAAATATGTAAATTAGCTGTCCAACAAAATGGATATGCACTTACATATGTTAAAAATCAAACTGATGATATATGTAAATTAGCTGTACAACAAAATGGAAGTGCACTTATGATTGTAAATAATCAAACAGATGAAATATGTAAATTAGCTGTTCAACAAAATGGATTAACACTTAAATATGTAGAAAATCAAACTGAAGAAATATGTAAACTAGCTATTTTACAAGGTAAAAATGAATGTGTGTTGCGTCATATAAAAAATCAAACTGATGAAATATGTAAATTAGCCATTCAACAATATGGTAGATTAGCACTTTCTTATATAAATTAGTTGTTAAATAAGATGGATTTGCACTATATTTTGTAATTATAATTATAATTTATTTATTATAAAATAATAAAATTGAAATAAAATTATATAAATGTAATAATGATATTAATATTATATAATGGATAATATATCAAATAAATCATTGGATGAATTATTGGAACTTGTTGAAGAAAATATTGATAAATTTATCGAAAATATAGATGATTTTACTATATATGAATCTATTATAAAGTATGCAAATGATAAATATTATAATGAAAATGAAAATGTTTTATTTGATGACACATACGATATACTTATTGATAAATTAAAAGAACTACATCCAAAAAGTGATCTACTTAATCAGATAGGTGCTTCTGTAAAACAAGATACAAAAAAAATTATATTGCCATATCACATGGGCAGTATGGATAAAATAAAATCAAATGAAGCTGATAAAATAAACAAATGGAAATTACTATTCAAAGGTCCATATATGATTCACAACAAATTAGATGGTATATCTGGTTTATTAATTGTTAATAAAAATAGATCTATGCAATTATATACAAGAGGTAATGGTACGATAGGCACAGATATTTCTAATATAATAGATTATATTAATATACAATACATTGATAACATTATTAATTATATAAATATCAATAATTTAGATAAAATTATATTTCGCGGTGAATTAATTATGCAAAAATCTATTTTTTACACCAAATATGCTTCTATGCCTTCAAAAAATAATAAATTCCCTGCTAATCCACGCAATTTTGTTAGTGGTTTAGTTTCAGCTAAATTATTAAATACTAATGCATTATCAGATGTAGATTTTGTATTTTATGAAATAGTAGAGCCATGGACTAATATATATGAACAATATAAAACATTTGATTTTATAAATCTTAATTCAGCCAAGCATTTTATTGCAACTAATGATAAATTAAATATTGAAAATTTAATAGATACTTTACATAATGAAAGATTGAATTATCAATATGAAATAGATGGTTTAATTATTTCAGATACAAATGATCACATTAGAAATATAGAAAAAAATCCAGATTATAGTTTTGCATTTAAAATACCTAGTGATATTGTAGAAGCTTTTGTAAATAATGTTATATGGGATATTTCAAAAGATGGTTATATGATACCTGTTGTAAATATAGTACCTACTAAATTATCCGGTGTTACAATTTCCAATGTCACTGCTTTTAATGGAAAATATATATATTCAAATAATATAAATATAGGCACTATTATTAAAATTACTAGAAGTGGTGAAGTTATACCATATATAGTTGATGTTATAAAACCTTCAAATACTCCATTATTACCTAATACTATATATAAATGGTCAAAATCAGGTGTAGATATTATAAATACAGATCCATCACTTTTTAATGAACAATTAATTAAATTATTAACATATTTTATCAAAACATTAAATATAAAAAATATTGATAATCCAACTTTTAAAGCACTTGTTGATAATAAAATTATAAATAATATTTATGATATATTTACATTACGTAATAAAGAAAATGATATATTGAAATTAGATGGATTTGGTGAAAAAAAAACTAAAAAAATATTGCAAAATTTATTAGAAGGATTTAATAATATGACATTAGTTGAATTAATGGCTGCATCCAATGTATTTGGTCGTGGCTTTGGTATTCAAAAAATTAAAAAAATTATTGATATATATCCAGATATTATATTAGAAACAAAAAATGACGATGAATTAATTAAATTAATAGATAATATAGAAGGGTTTGATTATATAACTTCTAAACAATTTGTTGATAATTTACAAAATTTTAATGTATTTTTAGAAAATATACCAAAAGATATCAAAAATCGTATGTTTGAAATGACTATACATCATAATATCACTAACAAACTTATTAATGAAAAAATCGCCTTCAGTGGTTTCAGAAATAATGAATGGAAAAATATATTAGAAAAAAATGGTGCCACTGTTTCCGACACTCTTACTAAATCTACTAATATATTAGTTGTAAAATATTTAGATGATAATAGTATTAAAATACAAAATGCTAAAAAATGGAATATAAAAATATTATCTATTAATGAATTTACTGAATATATTTTAAATACCTATAATATTTCACTTAACTAATTATCTTATAAATATATTTTATTTATTATATTTATGGATGATATTTTAACCTTGTTTATTCCATATATGAATAATCTTATTACACATGTATGTAAATCTCATGATATAAACCATATGATCACTGTTTATAAACACTCCAAAAATGCTGTCAAAGAATTAAATGTTTCCAATTATATTAAAACTGCTATTAAATTAGCTAGTTTATTACATGATATTGATGATCATAAATTTTTTAATACATCAAATTATTCTAATGCTAGAATGTTATTATGTATAACTGGATATCAACAATATGAAGAATTAGTTATAAAAATGATAGAATATGTTTCATCGTTCTCAAATAAAAATAATATAAATGATGAATGCAAAACATATCCATGGCTACTTATTCCACGAATATGTGATAGAATTGAAGCAATTGGTATAATTGGTATAAAAAGATGTGTTCAATATAGTAAAACAGTTAATACACCTATTTTTACTAATAAAACACTGATTGCCAAAAATAAACAAGAATTATATGAAAAAATTGCTACTAAAGAAAGATATGATAATTATACTGGAAAAAGTGATTCTGTTGTAGATCATATGTATGATAAATTATTGCATATTTGTGATAATCCATGTAATAATTTATATTTAGAAAAAATAATAAATGAACGAAAAGAATATATAGAAGATTTTTGTTTAGATCCTAGTAAATGGAATTATAAATATATTGATTTATTACTTGATGATATAAATTATACATTAGGTAAAGAATTAGATGCGCATGAACCTGATATACTAACAGATAAATAAGAAGTTTCCGAGGTATCAAAGATACTAAATGCTTCTTTATAATTATTTATATTGTTTCATATATAAATATAATTTGTATATTTCGTTTGATTTATTTAAATCATAAATATGTAAATGTTCTTTTAACGTACATTTATTTATAGGTAAATAATGATTAAATTTGCCACTAGTAAATCTATCCAATAATTTTTTATAATTTTTATGAATACTATGCTTTTTCAATAAATTATTTGTGATTTCTATATTATACTTATCTTCTATACATACATTATTATATTCAATTTTTATATTTACTATTTCAACACACTCCTCTCTACGTTTTTTATATATTTGTTTTATATCAAATGCACTATATTCTTCATTATTAATTGTAAATTGCGGATCTGTTGCTGTCAAATATGCTAATTCATGCATATATATATAATCACATGCTAATGTTAATAATGTTGCCGCGCTCATAGCATATAATGGAATAAAAGCTTTTTTTACATTTTTACACATGTTTAATGCATGCAACATTTCATTATTACTAATAACACTACCACCAGATGCTTCTATTATTATATGTAATTCTTTATTTGTATTTATTATATCATTTATTATAGATACAAATTTATTATTATCATCTATTTCTACCATATATGTATTATAAATACTTGATTGTTTATAATGATCACAAATGTATACCAATCTACAATTATTCAATTTTTCATATTCTTCTATATCATCTATTAATATTGATATTTTTGTATTATATAACAAATATATTGTATTATATATATATACTAATGCATATATTGACATATATGTATAATATATCACATTATGAGTATTTAATATAATATTTTTTACATATACATTTAAATAATATAATATAATATATATTATTATACTCATATAATATTGTGATATACTATGTATATGTATCAATATATATATACATAATATTAATAACATCATCGTTTCTATCATTGTAAATAACTATTAACTATATATCATTCTTTACTATAACATTAAATATTCAAATTTTTTATTATTTTATAAACTATATATTTTTCTTTATAATATTTACTAATTATGAATGAATATATTTTATATATAAATAACAAAAATAAAACAAAAGAACAAAATATTAATATTATCAAAAATATTTTAGGTCCTAATTATTTAGATGCTATTTATAATATTAAATTATATACTTCTAATTATCCATGTAATTTATATGAATTAGATCAATGGTTTGATTTAACATATTTCGATTCATACGATGAACAATTAGCATATTATGTACAAATTTGGAAAAATGGATATAATGATATATATGGATGTTGTGGTATTAATAATGATATATTAAATGATGTTTATAATACATTGAAATATATTTATTAACTAATTTATAAAAATTGAATTATAATTAATTAAATAGTTAATTCATTATATTACTAATGGCATTTAATAAAATTACAAGATATGAAAATACAGATATTCTTATCAATCAAAATGATGTTGAATATTATGGTTTTGATAAACATTTAACATTTGGTGAAATATTAAATATCGCGATAATTCATGGATGTAAAATAATTGTTAAAGCTGGTGTTAATGGTAAATGGTATCTAAAAGGTCGTAATAAAAATATAGGTATTTTGAAAAACAAATTAAATAAAGCAAAAGGAAAATTCCGTGTTGGCGTTGATTCATATTTTATAAAATTTTAATTTATATATTATTTTTTTATATTTCATCATAAATTGACTTTCTAGGTTTATATTCTTCATAATATTTTACTGTTTGTATAAATGATCTGCTACTACTTGGATTTTCACGTTTTTTATTTCGTTTAGGTTTATATTTTTCATAATATTTTAATGTTTGTGTAGATGATTCACTACTATTTGAAACTTCATCACATTTTAATGTTCGTGTAGATGATCTACTACTAATTGGATTTTCACGTTTTCTTTTTTTACCCAATGTATTATTTATAGGTTTATATTCTTCATAATATTTTAATGTTTGTGTAGATGATTCACTACTATTTGAAACTTCATCACATTTTAATGTTCGTGTAGATGATCTACTACTAATTGAATTTTCACGTTTTCTTTTTTTACCCAATGTATTATTTACAGGTTTATATTCTTCATAATATTTTAATGTTTGTGTAGATAATTTACTACTAATTGAATTTTCACATTTATTTATTTTATTATTTATTGCAAATTTACATGTTGATGCTAAATGTCCATATTTATTACAAATTATACATACTTTTCTATTTGGACAATTAATACCATCATGATCAGCATTCACACATTTATTACATTTATTTAATAATAAACATTTTCCAATATGAATATTATTACATATACTACATTGATTATTATATATAGGTGTTGGTAATATTCCATTATTTTTATAATATACATCATATAAATCTTCAAATGAATTATATAATGTACCTAGTATTGCTTCATTATAAGAAGGTGGATTGCTAATAGCTATAGAATTCCCATATGGGGATTCTACTGTAAAACATAGATTTTGTTGCATTTATAACTAAATAATTGTGTTTTTTTGTACAGTAGTTATTATAATTAATAATTGAACTATTCATGAATTAAAAATTTCAATTTTTATATATATTATTTATTCCTATATGTCATTTTCATTAATATTATTATACACAATATAACATTCATCTAAATATGGTGGTACAAATGTATTTGTTTTAGTAATTGCTATTTTATTTTTATAATGTTTTTCACTACATTGATAATTATTATTTGATATTTTTTTGCCACATATTGTTGTATAATTACTTAAACCACTTTTAACTGCCGAACAACAAATCCAATCCTTTTCTGATACTGAATATCTAATTAAACAATCTGTACACATACTATATCCTAACATCATACCCTGGTCTTTATTAATTAATGCTTTACCAAAACATGTTTGTTTGTTGCATTTAGGACATATAGTTGGATATTCATTATAAAAATTATATTTTATTCTATTTTGCAAAGAAGATGTTTTTGCTTCTGGTGCATTAAGTAATGATTCTATATTTATTTGAAAACAATCTTTTATTATAGTAATTTTTAATGATTTATATAATTTATCATCTGAATTATATATTATTATATCATCTAAATTATTATTTTCACTTATTAATACATCTTCAAATAGTTTATTATTAATGGCATATGATTTTTTAAATGGACTTAAAGATACTAAATATACACTATTGCAAAACTTATTATTATAAGTATAATTTTTTTCTATTAATATTATTTTATCATCATATAATTTAATTAATTTATTTGCAATATAATAACAAATATCCATATTAGTTCTAAATAAACATAATGGATACATTAATTGTTAATGCAAATAAATGTTTCAATAGTATAATACATAAACATTTTTTATCTAGATCTAAATTTAAACATATTTATATAATAAATGGAGATAAAATAATAAATATATATGATAGTGTTATGTCATATTGTGAAAATTTGGAAACAATTGATATATCTGGTCTTACAAATGTAGAATATATAGATGATAAATTTATATATAAATGCATAAATTTAACTACAATTACAAAAAATCTTAAAAATTTAATTCGAGTAGGTTCTTATTGGATGTCTAAATGCCATAAATTAATGTCTTTTGATATGTCTGATCTTAAATCTTTACAATATGTGTATGATAATTGGCTATCTGATTGCATTAATATACAATATATTAATACATCTGGACTTGATAAATTAGAATATGTTGGCAATAAATGGTTATATAATTGTGCAAATTTAGAAATATTTGATGTTTCTGGTTTAAAAAATGATATATCAATAGATACCAATTTATTTTTACATAATTGTCCAAAATTAAAATATATATATGTTGGATCTCACAATATGGATTTATTTTATAAATATTATTTTATTGATACTACTGATCCAAATTTTATACCTGGATTACCTATAAATATTCCAAATACAAATATTATTATAATGGATCTAACTATTCCTGGAAGAGATAGTGGTGATGCTACTGGTGATGCTGATAATATTATTGTTAATACGACTAATAATGTAACAGATACTGGTGCTCCTCCTAGTAGTGGTGGTGGTGCTAATTTATTTTTACAAATTCCTTTCTATGTTTTCTAAAAATTGAATTATATATATTTAACTCATATTTATTATTATATTATACATTTCCAATGCTATCCAATAATATTATATGCAATTATTTCTGTGCATATGATGATCTCAAACATACTATATTTATTTCCAATGATACTCTCAATAAATATCCTAATTCAAAATTATATGGAATGGCTCATAATTCATATAATTTTGAAAAATATAATGATGCTTTAATTATAAAAGATTTTACTAAAGAAATATTTTTAACCGCTATTGAATGTATGATGAATGATTTTGATATACATATTATACATAAATATTTATATAATATTGAACAATATTATAATTGGTATCAAATAGGATCTATATATGGAAAACACTATATGAGAATGCATGATGTATATTGTACAAATAAATTATTTGAATTAAAAGCATTTTTAAAATCATATTCATTAACAACTTGGTTTCATATGATACGATTTGATATTAATAATTGTGTAAATATTAACAAAAAATTATATGATATGATGTCTTATAATAAAAGAATAAAAATATTAGATCACGATTATGGATTTTATATAATTATTGATAATGTTAAATATAATATTCAAAAAGATATTGATAAATTAAATAATTTACAATTTGAATTCAATATAGATAAAATTACACTATACAATCAACTACATTTACAAAATTACACAAGTGAATTTGTAAATTATGATAGATTTGTAAATATAAAAAAAATAAATGATATTTTAGATAAAAGCAATTTATTTACATCTAATAATACTGTGACACAATTTGAATATATAGATACATATGATAAAAAAATTAAAGTTGATATATGTGATTCATATACAATGAATGATACTGATATTATACGTTTGAAAAAATAAAATTTATTTATTGATATATTTTTTTACAAAATCCATTTTTATATGTACTATGTTTAGTTATAATTCCACTTTCACTATGTGCTAATTTACGTCTTAAATCAGAATTTAAATAATATTTTGTATGATATAAAGTAAATTTATCATCAATATTTGGTTTTTCAAGGAAAGTGAATTGAATTCGTGTATCTGAATATTGTGATGTTAAATGTATTAGTTTATCCATTTCTTCAAATGTATATGAATCATTATTAACTAAAATATTTGCATTCATTTTTAATTGTGTTTCTAATTTAAAATCACCGACCATATCTGCATCTTTATGTAAAGGACATTCATAATAATATTTTCCTTCACTATTTATTTTCATAACATCTACATTAAATAATAAAAAATTATCTACATGTTTATATGTAGTGCAATCTATTTTTTTATTTTCATTTTCAACTAAATACATTAAAGTATCATGATTATTAGTTAAAGTAGTATGTACAATATTTAATTTAGATAAAAATTCATATAAATCAATAGGGGGCACATTTTGTTTTTCTTCACTCATTTATAAGTATTTAATACTTATTAATAATTCTTTAAATAATATCAATACCTCTTTCAATATATTTTTTTAATCTATCTGGTGATGTATAAATATCATTAACAACTATAGTTTGAGATGTAAAAACATCAAAAATAGCAAATGGTTCATATGATAAAATTGTAATTTTGCCATTAATTAATTTACAAATAAATGATGTTATACGTAAATCATAATATGAACTACATTGATTTTCATTAGAAATAATGAAATGTATTTTTTTATTATTATTTTCGATGGTTCTATCTGTAAGAACTGGACTTGTTTCACCACAATATGTATTATATTCTTTGAAATTCATTGTCCAATCAGAAAAATATTTTTTAAAACATAATTCATAATCTAAATCATATTCTGCATCATAATCTAATAAAGAATTACCATAGCCTAAATATGATTCATGATCTTTTAAACCTAATTCAATATCTATATCATTATAAAACCAATTATTTGAAGTTCCCGTAGCATCACATATACCAAAAACTTCTCCTTTACCTAAGGTTTCTAAAGCTTTAGCTTCTCCTTTACCACATGCTTTTAATAAACACCATAATACAAATGATCCTTTAATTTTAAGACGTGGATATTCTTCTAATAAACTATTTAATTTTACACCAGTATATCCAAAAAATTCTTTCTCAAGTATCATAATTGCGCGATCCAACATTGACTCTACTATTAGATATGGTATTTTTTCAATATCTGTATTCATTTGATTATTTAATTTTTGCATACTTATACATACACTGTATGCAAAAAATGTATCCTGTGAATTATAACATATTATTGATATTGCAAGAAATTCCATAGGTGATATAGATGCAATTAAATTATCTTCATTTGATATAGTTCCATCTGTATACAACGATATATTATCATCTTCAGCAGATGTTTCAGAATCTGAAAATAAAGATTCTACTAATGTTTTGGAATCTTTATCATTTGATTGGCTATGTTTGCACATATCAAACATTGCAAATATAATATTTAATGGTATTCTATCTAATAACCAATTACCTGTATATATTTTATTATACATTTTTTTAAAACATATACGACGTGTTCCTACTATACTTGTGTTTGAACAATTAGCTATAATATTTGCTGGGGTAATATTTTCTAATATAGATTTGTTTTGTGTCATATTTCAAATAATGATTTTTGAAAGTTAGTTATTTTACTATTAATTATACTACATTAATAAATATAAATTCAATTTTTTATAAAAAAATATACATCTAATTAACAATAAATAATTTCACTTACACAATTCATTATTATTTAATACACCTTTATCATTCAATACACATTTATAATTATTTGCTACATGTAATATATGATAATCATATGGTGATTTGCAAGTAAATTTTTTACAACATCTATTACAATATCTTGGCTCAATTTTAGGAGGCATTATACTATATACTATAATAATAATAATATATAATAGTTAAATTCTATTATTTTTCAATTTTTATAAAAAACACAAATTTTACAAACATTTTCCCAAAAAAAATAAAAAAACACACAACATTGACAAATTTTATTTGAGAGTTTCTGTTAATGACGTTCCGGATCTTATATATATTTATATATAAGATGGTATTACGATATATTAATAAATAATTTAACGAGTTTTTATTTATGATGTAAAATTACTATATATGCATATATTAAAGTGTATTATAATCTAATTATAATATATATAATATAAAATATATGAAATATATAAATATATAAAAAACACAAATTTTACAAACATTTCCCCAAAAAAATAAAAAAAACACACAACATTGACGAATTTTATTTGAGAGTTTCTGTTAATGACGTTTCAGATCTTATATA
>Ga0169931_10008229_pt1 | contig 15263 bp, 24 predicted proteins | sample Kivu_15m_20L_FD_129675 | JGI IMG/M metagenome (GOLD analysis project Ga0169931, IMG submission 129675) | Freshwater microbial communities from Lake Kivu, Western Province, Rwanda to study Microbial Dark Matter (Phase II) - Kivu_15m_20L... | ecosystem: Environmental > Aquatic > Freshwater > Lake... | reverse complement strand
GAAGATTAGTAGACATACCCCAATTAGCTCTTCTCAACTGTCTCATTCTCTCAGACAAACTACCTTGAAGGTAATTCATCTCAGGTCTTTCTGAGAAAGTTAAGAAAGCATCCTTGAATATACCCTTATTTCTTTCAGAGATATAAATCCCTAAAGAAACAGATACATCCATAGGAAGACCTTGCATACTACCACTGACATCACATACAGGAATAATCCTTTCTGTGCTATCAGACATATAGTCTGGTAAAGCATTCCACTGAGCTTCTATTGCTGTTACATCATCTCCATTCTTAATTGCTTGATACAATTGATGAGGAAATAATACACCTGCATTAATCTTCTGTTTGCCTGCTTGAACATCAGTAATAAAGTCACTATATCTTTGACCATCATGGCCAATAAAAGCACTTCTATACTTGTTCATAGCAATTGAAGGTACCTGAGAGTAATTAATCTCAGACCATTCATTAGCACACATTTGAGTTTCCACTACTTTGGTCATAGACACAAGTTTCTTTCTGAAATCTTTTGGACTTACATTAAGATACTTATGCATGGCTACAAACCATTCACCTTTTCTTGGAAACCATTTAGCTAAGAGATTAGCATTAGGTGATTCTTCAAGTTGAGTAGACAACCAATTAAGATTATTCTTATTTGGTTTCTCAATCTTGAATACATCCTTCCAATATCCAAATTCAGGGATATGTATAGCCAATTGATCATAATCACAAGTATTAAACTTATTGATATGTTGCATAACTATTTGGAAGAATCTTTTCTCACCTGCACCACCTCTTGCATCACGTGCCCAAAATAAAATCTTGTAAGCAAGATTCTTATTCTCTGCACATGCACGGTCAAAAGCAAGTATAATATCAGATTCACTGATGTTTCTACTGGCACCTGCTATGAAGAACAAATCTAAACAATAGTTTAAACTTGTTGAATGAGTAATAGCTCCATTAGCAGTTGTGGAGTTATACTGTCTTGTTGCGTTAACTAGTCCTGACATATATTTGAGTTTAATTGGTTACTAAATTATTGTGGGAAGGCACCCACCTCCCTTTCAGGAGGTAGGTTTTTGGTGACTAACAGAATACAAATAAACCTACCTAAATAATTAGGAGAAGATGCCTTCCCGGGCAGTCATTACATAAGCAATGACCATTCTTCATTTGTAGTTTATTTTTTGTGCTGAAGTATTCTTCACACCAATGTTGGCCCCTCTGCACTCAGTTGTAATAACACAATCAGCTGGCTATATATACCAAGCACTTCTATTTCTATACAAGCATTAGAGTTTAAACAAAAGCTGTTCTCTCTAAGAGAGTAACTACGGCTGTATGCCATACTTATGTCCTAAGCGTATTAATAGGTGTATTACAACTGCTCACCCTTGGGAAATGAATTGTGGTGCATTAACCAGGCTACTTTTTATATTCTAATATTAAATAGAATTGCTGTAGTAGCCTTTACTTTACAGAATACTGAACCAATTAAACTATATTATAATTTAAATTTGCTGAAGTATTCTTTAAATAAGCCTTTTGTCTACATGCTCAGGTATACGACGAATATCACGTCCTTTCTATTGGTACTCTCACAAGGTTGCAACCCTTGACATATTCCTACCTCTAAAGTTAGAGCCGTTCACCACTTCTACTGAATATGTTATCCTGCAATTGGATGAGAGTGTTTAATCTTTACCCTATTCTCTTATTAGGTTATGTAAAGACTTTAAAATTGTGGCAGTGTTTGAGAATAACTGGTGGAGTCTTACCCTAGTAATCATTCCTGATTACACCTTGGCAGGACTTAAGGAACTCCACGTACTTTGGCCTTGTTAACTTAAATGAAAAAGTACATAAAATATTCGGGTAACTCACTTCCCTAGTTTAGTTGGCACTAAGAGTAATAATTGTGCCTTGTTAAAACAATAAAGAGCAGTTTTATATCCTACTCAGGATAGTATGGTTAATCCGGCAATATAAATAGCGGGAGACCATTCTTGTCAAGCACTCTTCTAACAATTTTGCCATTAGAATACTTAACATACTGTACAAGGTGTAAGTTACCTTGTATAAGGTGAATCATAGTTTTGAAAATCATAACTAAAGATTTTTAAGGGTTAATAAATATATGTTGAGGTGATTAGTTTAAGGTGCAAGTGAATAATCAGGCACAGGTGCATTAGTTAATACTACTACTAATCCTACGGCAGGATGGTGGTATCTATTAACTTCGCGGAAGCCTCTCTTCTCTTCTTCTTGTATAAGAAACTCAATAGAGACATTAAGCTGTAAAGCATAGTCCTCTGTAATAATAATTCTTGTTATACAATTCATAGGTATATATATTTAATTGGTTACACAATCAGTAGTTAGCTATATAAAATCCTTAAATATACTATACTATTATAGTAGAAAGTATAAGGATAAATATAGAAGAGAGATATAGTAGGTTAATTATAAGCTAATTACATACAATTATTTAAACAAAAGTATACGCGCACGCGTAAGGTTTAAATAAAACAAACAATAATAAAAGAAAAATATATATAATATCTTCCTTTGTTAGTTTGTAAATATGTAAATACTTTATACAACCTACTACACAACAACTCCCTTGGGATACAACACCATTTGTACCCTTTCAAAATTAGGGTTAGCAAAAAAGAGGGATTTTAAAAAACAAAAAGAGAGAGTTTTTACACTCTCTCTTGTTTTTATTTGCAAGACATTACTCGCTATCAGCGATAGGGTCTTGCAAATTTGCAGGGTTGCCTTGTGCTGCAGACTTTACTAAGTCAAGTGCCTGGCTCGAGATAGATGTACCCCGTACATCAGAGACAGTTTGACGTGTAAATTCTGCTGTAAAGGCAGCATTGCCATAGGAAGCGGCAGTATTCACGGAGTTAATACTGTTACGGGTTGAGCTATGGTCAATCCAGTAAGTGAACTGGCCACCCAGTTCCCCGCTTTTAACATCGTAAAGAACCTTACCACTGGTATCAGTGTTAAGGGGCATACGTCCAACCATTTGGACTGTGCCATCTTCTTTACGACGAACTTGCCACCCTTGGCTAGTTCGCCATTCAACATAGTTGTTAATTTCTGCCGGAGACCCCGATAGGGAGTAGTAGGCTTTAACAACTTGAATGGTGTTACCGTCCTTGTCGTAGACAAGGTTACCCTGCTTATCTCTCAAGAGAACAGGGTTTCCTTCCTTGTCTTTAGCAGGGAAGGAATAGTCAAATTTTGCTTTCATAAATTTGAAAGTTAAAAGGTTATGTGCAACATTGCCTTTTAACATTAGGGTTAGCCAGAAAAGGGTGTGTGCTGTAAAAAACTTTTTTTGGCTTTGGAAAAAAAGTTTTGTGGAATGTTAGCCCAAGGACCCCTGTGTGATTGATGGGGGGTACCCGCCTGGCCGAGCAGGGCCGGGGGGTCCATTAGGAGGGATCCATAAGAACCTATAGTACATAAAATTTTTACTATAGGAAAATTGTTTACCTTTGCACCATGAAAAAAATTAAAGTTATTTGGTATTTAGTTTGTCTTGTTATAGGTACGGTTATTGGGTATTTTCTTACTGGGTGTAAGTCTGCTCAAAAGTGTGATGCCTATGGGGCTATTAGTGTTAAGGGGTATGATTATGTTCAAGTGGTTGGGCTTACAGATACTGTCCCGACTTTTGGGGAGGAGTTATTACATCTACCACAGGGAGAGTATGAGGTAAAGATGTGGTCAGAAACAGATGCTAAAACACTAAGAGTTAAATTATAATTCTTATATTAGTATATGAAAAAGTTTGACATGGGTAAGTATGTTCTCCTTGTAGGGGATAATGCTACCGAGATCTTTGATTACTACAAAGTTCCAGAGATGCACGGGTTAAACAGAGCAGATGCACAAGCTGAAGAAGTAGATAAGACTAAAGGTAATGGAGTTTACATATATGGTCTTACTAACTATGATCCGGCTGATAAAAAACTTACAGGTAAAGATCCATACAAACCTTTCTTGTTTTTGAATATGGGTACTTTCAAGAAGTATAGTCTTACAGAAAAAGCCACAGCTATTATGCATGAAACTATACACATGGCTCTTTTGCTTTACAAGTGGGATGTTGATAATAAAGAAGAAGACATTACTACTTTTGCCGAAGATGAAGCTAATAAAATTATTGCTAAACTAGATCTTGATAAGAAAGAACAACCAAAGAAAAACTTTTTTAAGAAATAATGGCATATATAGAACACAACTTTTTTCCGCTCAAAGTATTTGTTAGGAATGAATACATGTACCAACATACTAAAGGTCATGGAGAATTTACCCCGGGGGTAATTATATCTGTAAGATGTCTACCGGGACAAGCAGCATTGTTCCAAGTACTCTTAGAGAATGGCGTACTTAGAGATAAGTTACCAAGTCATGCTTTACTTACAGAACCAGAGTTACCAGATCCAGATCTACCATTTCATTTTCTACAGATATGGAATTGTTTTTCATATAACTTTACAATAGTGCACTTGTCATATCTTTATGATACCCCTGTTGAGGTGTATATGAAGGACCACAAGTTCTATCCGGGTAAATACTATGCTACAATAAACTGGGGTAGTGGAGATATTAACACTGACATATCTTTAGCAGAAGATCCATTAGAACATAAGAGTCACCATGTAATTTTACTTGACAATGGACAAATAGCACTTCAACCAAACAATAGAATTAAATGGTCTGAGCCTAGTTTTGTTACTAAACCATTTCCTGAAAAACCAGACTATCTAGTTAATAAAGATTACTATAACTGTGAGGGATTTGACAAGTGGCACACAGAAGATTCAGAAAGAATGTTCTATGATAATTAATAATTTAGTATATTGATAGTACTAAATAATATATCATGGCAAAAGTAAAAGAACTAACTACAAACATTACTAAAACAAAAGTATCCCGTCCAGGTGTACATGCTAAGACTAAAACCAGTCAACTTAAATCTAGTAAGAAATATAAAAAGTTATATAGAGGACAAGGTAAATAAATATTTTGTATATTATATATATATATTAATTAATTTTTTAAATTATGCCTACTCCTCTTTTTCCATTTGTTTGGCAATACAATAATCAAACAATAAATACTCTTGCTAATGATATAGCAGGTCTATTACCTCAATATGATGACTATACAACAAATGTTGCTATTCTTCCCCCACCTGCTCTACCATTTATTATTTGGCCAACACTAACTCAATCGGGTACAAAAGTTATTGACTTACACACATTAACACCAAATCTTCCAATAAATAATTTAAGTGGTTGGAAACTTACAGGTCAAGTTTTATTACAAAATGCAAATACATATACCATACCTTTAGGTATAATAACAGTAAGTGATCCTAATACAAATGGACCAGGAGTATTAAGTAGTGGATTTTTCTCATGGAATACATCTGGTTCAGTTCTTTCAGATATTGGAGGTCTTGTACAAATAAACGAACCATTGGGACCATTCAATACTGTTACTGATATAAATCAATTAAACACTCAAAATTACGCAAGAATAAATTTTGTACAAACTATGAACTATGTAACACCATATGTTGTTGATTATACATTAGAATTAAAATTAGAATCTTGCCCGTTCACTATTCCAACTGTTGGTCCATTAGAAACAATAGTTTCATTTGAAATTGAATTTTTAGTAAATGATACATGCACTGTAACATATGTCCCATAAAAAGATAGTTTAATTTATAACCCTCCTATTTATAGCGAGGGTTTTTTATTTTAAAATATTTATTATATTTGTCTGTGACTCTAGAAGAAAAAGTACTTTGGGAAAAGGCTACTTCACTTGCAGAAGATAATCTGGAAGCTAGAGAATTGTTTGAAAAATTAAAAACCAATAAAATGCAGTTAAAAGGAAGAAGGGTTTTATTAAATAAACCAGAAGTAAAAGAATCTCAATTTGAATTAAGTGAAGCTGACAAGCTTGCTCTTGAAATGGACATGCGAAAGACATGGACTAAACTAGAAGTTTATGCTATAGGGGATGAAGTAGAATCAGTAAAGGTAGGGGATAAAGTATATATGGGAATTACCGGGCTACAAGCATCTGAAGCAGTAGAGCTTGAAGATGGTATTAAACTAATGGTTGCTGAAAGAGACATTGCAATTATTTGGTAATTATATTATATTTGTAATATGGAATCACAAATGAATTTTAATGAAATTAAGATTTATTCTTTTGGAGACATCTTGGTTGGATTAGACTCTGAAGAAATTAATGAGTCTGAAGAAATTATTGAGCTTAGAAAAACATTTTCTAAATTAGCAGAAGACTTAAAAGAGAATTATAATCTTAATAGGTCCCCAGTAAAAAGTCTATTGTTTGATCAAGCCATAGGAGATCTTACAAGAGCTTTGTTAATGTCAGAAAAACTATTAAAAATGAAATAATGAAAATTATTGCTTTTATATCTGGTCTTGTTGTAATTGTATTTTTGTTATTTTTAGCAAGAGCACTAAACAAACCTATCTATAATAAAATGCATAATGTTTGGCATGATGATCCTTATGGAAGAACTATTGCAGATGGATGTATAATAATTGCAATAGCTACTGCATTTTTATTAGGCCTACTACTATAGCCTGTATCTCTCTTCTCCAAGGTTAATACAAACACAGGCTGATCCCCAGATTTTTTTTCTGGGGATTTTTTTTATTTAAATAATTTTTTGTATATTATAGATATAGTATATAATTATTTTTAAAAACAAAAAGTCATGGATATTTTAAATTTTATTTCTTGGATTAAAGCCGGAAACTACAGAGAATCTCTTCCTACAGATGTTCCTAATTTATTAGCTATTGGAGCTAAAGACCCAAGTAGAGATGATAGCTATTTACCATTAGCAGTAAATGCAGAACCACTTCAAGCACTATATGATAGTGGTAAAGTTACTCAACTAGTTGTACCATCTAATCCTGTAACTCTTGATACACGTAATGGTGTTATTGAAACTGTTGCTCTTGGTACTGCAGCAACTGGGCAAGAAACATTTACATTTAATAATACACATCTTACAGTAAGATCAACTGTATTATTAACAGTAGAATATTCTGGTACTGGATTTCCAGTAGTTAGCTTTAATACTTTAGCTGCAGGATCATTAGTATTAACTATTTCTAATGTTGATACAATTAATGCATTAAGTGGTCCCGTATTTATACATTTTATAGTTATTAATGATTAATAATTTTACTAAGTAGAAATACTAACTTTATATAAAATATACTAATTATGTCAGTAGGAAATTTAAAAGATTACGGAAATAAAGGAAATAATTTCCCGTATCAACTAAAATCACTTGAAGGATTAGAATGTGCTTGTAAGCAATTATCAGCTATTAATAATAAAAGTGCTTTTTCTAATATAACAATAAGCACATTTACAGATGTTACACCTGCTGCATTAGCAATTCAAATACAATCTTTATTTTCAGCTTTCCCCAATAGTCAGTTAATATCTCAAAATATTATCTGGGATGGTACAAACTATATAGCATTTATTACACATACAATATAAATGAAAAAGGCTTTGTTTATTTTATTAATGCTTGTACTAGTTACAAGTTGTTCAATAGAAAAAAAACTTGCTAAGTATTGTCCTTTGTGTACTCAAAAAGACAGTACAGTAACTGTAATACAGTATAAAGATACAACAATAGAAATCCCAGGAGAAACTGTATTTATAGAAGATACTCTATTCTGTGATTCTCTTGGTAATGTATATGCTTCTAGACTATCTGAAAAAGACGGCACAATACTTAAACTTCAAGCTAGAATAAAAGAGAATAAATACAAAGTAATAGCTAAGACAGATACTATTTACAAACTTGTTCCCGGCAATACTATTTATAAAACACAAGTAGTAACTAAAACATTAAAACCAGAAAAGATAAAATATACCCCTGGAATTTTAATTTTTCTAGGCTGGAGTGGTGGAATATTTTGGTTATTTATTATATTATATATTATATATCGTATAGTTTTAAATAAATTAAATAGAATATGAAAACAAAAATATCATTGTGGGTTTTAGGAATATCTTCTTTTTTTGCTCCAGTAGAACTTATGGCAATTATATTAATGTTTATCATATTTGTAGATACAGTAGTTAAATTAATCTCACTTAGAAAAATTGCTAAAGAAACTAATAGAAGATACAGAGATGTATTTAAATCTAGAATACTTAGACAGGGATATGTTTATAAAGCTTTAGGATATTATATTGTAGCAGGTGCAATTTTTCCTTTAGACTATTATGCACTCACACCATTTGCTAATGGATTACTTAGTTTCTTAGGGTTTTCTTTTATAATTACTGCTAGTGCAATATTTACTAATATATTACTTGGTATATTTGCAATTATAGAACTTGCTTCTATTAATGAAAATTGGTTTGATATTACAGGAAACAATGTACTTAAAAAGACATGTGATACAGTAAAAAAATTAAGGAAAGGATTAAAAGAAGCATCAGATACTTATAAAGACATTAAGAACTAATGAAGCTAGATATAAATAAAATTATTCAAGCAAGATTAGACTCAGATCAGTTTTTTGCTGAAGAGTCCAAGAAGACACAAATCTATCTGCATCATACAGCAGGTGGAGGCAATGCAGTAGCTGTATCAAGGTTTTGGAATAGTAATGATACAAGAATAGCAACTGCATTTGTTATTGGTGAAAATGGAAATATAGTACAATGTTTCTCATCTAAACACTGGGCTTGGCATTTAGGAATTGATGCAGAAGACTTTGCAAAAAATGGTGCAAAGTACCAGAACTTAAATAAACTTTCTGTAGGTATAGAAGTTTGCAACTGGGGCCCATTAAAACTCCGCAATGGCAAATACTATAATTATGTAAATGGTGTAGTTCATCCATCTAATGTAACAACTCTTGAAACACCATTTAAGGGTACTAAATATTGGTACAAATATTCAGATGCACAGATTGAATCTTTAAGACAATTAGTAGAATACTTATGTGATACATATGATATTCCTAAGACTTATAGATCAGAAATTTGGGCAATAGATAAAGAAGCATTTAAAGGAGTTCCTGGAATATATACACATAATTCAGTAAGAAAAGATAAGAGTGATATGTATCCAGATCCTAAAGTAATAGAAATGTTAAAAAACCTATAGTATGAAATTTAGAAACTCTTGGAAATCATCTGCAAAACAATGGGACAAAATAATGATTAGATTAAGAATCTCATCATTAGATATCTTTTCATTTGAGATGGATATTTCTAGAAACTTTTATTTATTATCAATATTAAACTTTACAATTAAAAATAGATAGTATTTAATTTTCTCTAAGTAAGATAATCCAGGTATATACTATACCTGGATTTTTTATTTAAATTTCTTTTATTTAAACTTTTTATGTATATATTTGTGTAAACTATATAAATTAAAGTAACATGGAAACAACAAACCAACCAGAAATGGAGATGACTCCAGAACAACTAGAAGAGCAAAAAGAAAAGATGCTTGAGTTTTACAAAACTTCAATGCCTTATTTAAAAGCTCAATATGAGTATGAAAAAATGCTTTTAGAAATTGATGAAACAAGATTTAAAAGATCAAGTATTCAGTATCAATTTGCTATGATGATGAATCCCCCTCAAGAAGAGGATGACCAAGAAGAAATATCTGAGCCCACAAAAGCAGAAAGTAGAAAGCTTAAAAGAGGATAATCATGGCTGTAGTAAATCAAGTACAGAAAAGAGTAAGAATGCCTAAATGGGATGTAGTTAAATTCCAAATTCTTACACACTGCTACATTAAGAGAATAAATCTTAGTGACTCAGATCTTAATTGCTTGACTTTACTAAGTTTTAATGAACCAATAGAATTAACAGACTTTTGTTATGATGCATCTTCTGAAGAAGAGCCAATATTTAAATCTCCGCAAACTGTAAGAAACAGTGTAAATAAAGCTGAGAAAAATAATTTGGTAATTAAAGATGCATCTAACAAAAAGTTAATTAAACTAAATCCAGATTTAAAAATTCAGACAGAAGGAACTATTCTTTTAGATTACAAATTTTTAGGGGATGAATCCAAGGAAGGCTAAAAGAATATATGAAATAGTTTCTGAGGATCTGAATATTAAAAAAGATTTAGTTGAAGACTTAGTAGAGTTTTATTATAAGGATGTTAGAAAGTTGCTCACTAACTTAGAGTATCCAAGAATAAATATAGATGGTCTTGGTCAGTTTATGGCAAAACCAAAAGCAGTAGCTAGTTCAATTGATAAGATAACTAAATCACTTGATGGTCATGATACTTCTACATTCAAAGCATACCATAATAAAAAAGCAATGGAAAATAAACTAGAGCTATTATTAAAACTAAGCTCTAAGTTAGAACAGGTAAATAATAGAAAAGAAGAATTTTTAAAAACCAAAAACAATGAAGAACGTACTTAATTTAATTTGGCAAAATAGATCTCAAATATTTGAGGGTATCAAAAACTCTGTCATTAGGGATGAAACAGTAGAAGAAATATCTAGATTAAGATATGACATCTGTGATGAGTGTCCAGAAAAAGGTAAGAAGTGTGCAGTAAAAGGAACAGCTCCTTGTTGTAATGAGTGTGGGTGTTCACTTGCTTTTAAAACTAGATCATTATCATCTTCATGCCCATTGGGTAAATGGGAAGCTATCATTACTGAAGAACAAGAAGAAGAATTAGAGAAACTATGAGACCAAATATAGAGTGGTGGAAATTGTTGATAGTATTTATATCGGCAATAGTTTTGGAAGCAAATAGCATAGCGGGCTTTAGGTTTCTTATGGATAAGAATTGGATAGGTATGGTGTTGATGGCTTTTGTTAACCCTTTCCTATGTTTGCCCTTAAACCACTTCACTATTGAGGTAAAGGAATTTAAGCAAAGAGTATGGATAGCGGCAGCATTCAGCACAGGCTTCGCCATTGGAATAATAACTATAAGACCTTTTTTTGTATGAGTATAGTATTTAATGCCAAAGATCATAGCTATAAAAGTAATGATGGCTCAGAGATAACTTGGATAAGTGTAACCACACTAGTATCTCATTTTAAAAAACCTTTTGATGCAGAAAAAATAGCAAAGAAGGTTTGTAAAAATAAGAGATCAAAGTGGTATGGTCTTAATCCAAAAGACATTATTTCTATTTGGAATGCTGAATCAGAAAGAGCAGTAACTCTTGGTACATATTATCATAACCAAAGAGAAGCTGACTTATGTTCTTTATCTTCAATGGAAAGAGAAGGTACAACAGTACCAGTATTTAAACCAAATGATTTAACAGATGGTATTAAACTTGCTCCTTCACAAAAATTAGAACCAGGCGTGTATCCAGAGCATATGGTTTATCTTAAATCAGTAGGCATCTGTGGTCAGTCAGATCTCGTAGAAGTAGTCAATGGTAAAGTAAATATTATTGATTACAAAACTAATAAAGAGATTAAGACTGAATCTTACAAAGATTGGGAGGGAGTTTCTGAAAAGTTACTCTCTCCTGTATCTAACTTGGATGACTGTAATTTTAATCATTACAGTTTACAGTTAAGTATTTATATGTATATGATATTAAAACACAATCCTAAATTGCAACCTGGGAAAATGTTTATTCATCATATAATATTTGAAACAGAAGGAGAAGATAGATATGGATACCCACTAACTAAGTATGATGATAATGGGGATCCTATTGTTAAAGATGTATCACAAATTGAGATACCCTATTTAAAAGATGAGGTAACAGCTATTATGCATTACTTACATGATAATAAAAATAAAATTAAAAAGAAATGATTGTAAAACTATTTGATATACAGAATGGTAAAGTAATTCCTACAGAGCATTGCTATACTTTAAAAGCTCTTAAGATGGTAATGGATAACTATCCTGATGATTATATTAAGATTTACCAGTACTTATTTTATATGACCTGCCCTAATCCAGATCTTAATCCATTTTTTTATACACCGGACATAGATAAAGAACAACTAATTCTTGAACAAATAGGTGCAGAATTTTCTACTGAAGATGAAGATATCTTTATAGCGCTACAGTTTTGCCAGAGAATGTATGAAACACCTACATCCAGAGCATATAAAGGTATTGCATCTATGTTAGATAGATTAGGTAGATATATGGAAACTACACCTATTACACATGGGCGTGATGGTAATATTACAGCTTTAGTAAATGCTGCTAAAAACTATGAGGCTATTAGAGCATCATTTAAAGGTGCATATAAAGATCTACAAGAAGAACAATCTAGTAGAGTAAGAGGCGGTATTGGAATGGCATATGATCAGTAATGGAGATATTTGAAAACATACCAACTTACGATAATGGAACTTGGACTGTTACAGATTTTTCTTCAAGAGAAGAATTTTCTAAATTTATAAGAGATATTTTTAAAGAACCTGGTAAATATAAATTTGATGAAACTAGCTTACTATTTAATTCTGAATCAAAAAAATTTAGAACAAACGGATATTATTGCGACTCACCATTTAAATCCAAAGATTTTATCAATTACTGGGATGATCAAAAACTCAAATGTAGAAGAGGAGTCATCTATAAGTCAGGAGAACATACCTGGTATGTTACAAGAGATTATTATATGTGGCTTAACTTCTTACCAATATTTGATAAGGAACAACAAATTTTTGACTTTGCAAAAATACGTGACGCCCAGTATCACATGGCCCTCTATGAATTATTGGCAGAGCTCAACTATAAGCATGTAGCCATTCTTAAAAAACGTCAGATAGCTTCTTCTTATTTTCACATGGCTAAGCTATTAAATCAACAATGGTTTGAAGCTGGTGTTACTTTAAAGATAGGAGCAAGTCTTAAAGACTATATAAATGAAAAAGGATCTTGGAAATTTTTACAAGAGTATGCTGCATTTTTAAATGAACATACAGCATGGTATCGACCTATGTCACCAGATAAAGTAATGATGTGGCAACAAAAGATTGAAGTTAGAAAAGGTGATAGAAAAGCAGAAGTTGGTCTTAAAGGTACTATACAAGGAATGTCATTTGAGAAAGATCCTACAAATGGTGTAGGGGGGCCGGTAAAGTTTTTTTTCCATGAGGAAGCTGGTATTGCACCAAAAATGGATCAGACATATGAGTATATGAGACCAGCAATGAGATCTGGTTTAATTACAACAGGGATGTTTATAGCTGCAGGATCTGTTGGAGATTTATCTCAGTGTAATCCTCTTAAGGATATGATCCTAAATCCCACATCTAAAGATATCTATGCAGTAGAAACAAATCTAATAGACAGTAAGGGAACAGAAGGTCTTTCAGGTTTGTTTATTCCTGAGCAGTGGTCCATGCCACCACATATTGATCAGTATGGTAATTCACTTGTAGAAGATGCATTAGAAGCACTTGAACAACAATTTGAACAGTGGAAGAAAGATTTATCTCCAGAAGACTATCAGTTAAGAATATCTCAGCATCCTAGAAATATTGAAGAAGCATTTGCACATAGATCTGTATCTGTATTTCCACCACATCTTGTTGCAGCACAACAAAGAAGAATAGATGAGAAAGAATATGCATATGAATTCTTAGATATATTCTATGATGAAAATGGTAAACCTAAAGTAAAGGAAACTAATAAGTTACCTATAATGCAATTTCCTGTGTCTAAAAAACTTGAAGATAAAACAGGATGTCTTGTTGTTTGGGAAAGACCAATTAAAGATGCAGAGTTTGGAAACTATTACGCATCCATTGACCCTGTATCAGAAGGTAAGACAACTACCTCAGAATCACTCTGTTCCATATATGTAATGAAAGCCCCAGTTCAAGTAACTAAAATTACTGGTACAGAATCAGAAACTTATATAGAACAAGATAAAATAGTAGCTGCTTGGTGTGGTAGATTTGATGATATCAATAAAACTCACCAGAGATTAGAACTAATAATAGAATGGTATAATGCATGGGCACTTATAGAAAGTAATATCTCTTTGTTCATACAGTATATGATATCTAAAAAGAAACAAAGATATCTTGTACCTAAAAGTCAAATTATGTTTTTAAAAGATCTTGCATCTAATACTAATGTTTATCAAGAGTATGGTTGGAGAAATACTGGTAATTTATTTAAAGGTCACTTATTAAGCTATGCTATTGAGTATTGCAAAGAAGAATTAGATACAATAACAAAACCGGATGGTACTATAGTTAAAACAACATATGGAATAGAAAGAATTCCAGATCCCATGTTGATCAAAGAAATGCAAGAATATGCTGATGGTGTTAACGTGGATAGACTTGTTGCATTTACAGCTCTTGTTGCATTCATGAGAATCCAACAATCTAACAGAGGTTATTCAAAAAGAATGATTATGGATGACGCAGCTAAAAACTTGCAAAAGTCAGAAAATTTGTTTAAATTATCTAGTAGTCCATTTAGGCATATGGGTAAAAACGGTAAATTAACAAATGGTCAAGTATTTAAAAGATCACCATTTAAAAATATAAAATAACTATGCAAGTATATAACGCATTACAGTTAAAGAAAGGGGCAAAAGCTGAAAATAATAAATTAGGCACGGTTACACAACCTCTACAATTCTTACCAAAAAAAGAAAAAGACGAAGCTTGGGCAGCTTGGAATTTAGATTGGTTAGAGTGGAATGGTCTCAAGCAAATCAGAAGAAACGCAAGAAGATTATCTAAAAATTATAAACTTGCAAAAGGAATTATAGATAGAACAGATTACATTGTAGAAGAAGATAATGAATATAAAGATGTTATTGAACTACTTACAAAAGAAGATTCTTCAGCATTAGAATTAAAGTTTTATCCAATTATTCCAAATGTTATTAATGTTCTTGTAGCTGAATTTGCTAAGAGATCTACTAAATTAACTTATAGAGCAGTGGATGAGTTCTCATATAATGAGATGCTTGAGCAAAAAAGAAAAATGATAGAAGATGTTCTTATGGAAGATGCAAAGATGAAAATATCTTCTGCATTAATGGAACAAGGTTTAGATCCTGCATCTGAAGAATTTATGCAAGAAACATCTGATGAAAAACTAAAAACTCTTCCAGAAATAGAAATGTTCTTTAAAAAGGATTATAGATCCATGATAGAAGAATGGGCTTCTCATCAACATAAGGTAGATGTAGAAAGAT
>Ga0169931_10008228_pt1 | contig 15267 bp, 14 predicted proteins | sample Kivu_15m_20L_FD_129675 | JGI IMG/M metagenome (GOLD analysis project Ga0169931, IMG submission 129675) | Freshwater microbial communities from Lake Kivu, Western Province, Rwanda to study Microbial Dark Matter (Phase II) - Kivu_15m_20L... | ecosystem: Environmental > Aquatic > Freshwater > Lake... | reverse complement strand
CCGTCCTGCTGGTGGTGCTTTCGCCGCTCATTGCGATCGTGGCAGTCGTCGTTCGGCGGTCGCTTGGATCACCCGTGCTCTTCCGGCAGGAACGATCCGGTCGAGGTGGGAAGTCGTTCACGTTGTACAAGTTCCGCACGATGCGTGACGGCCAGGGTTCGGACGCGGAGCGACTTACGGCGACCGGACGAACGATTCGGGCTTCGAGCCTGGACGAATTGCCGCAGCTGCTGAACGTCCTGCGAGGAGACATGGCGTTGGTCGGGCCTCGGCCGCTATTGCCCCGCTATCTCGGTCGGTACAACAGCCGACAGGCCAGGCGACTGGAAGTTCGGCCGGGGATCACCGGATTGGCACAAGTGAGGGGGCGCAATGCGCTCGGGTGGCCCGAGCGCCTCGAGTTCGACGTGCAGTACGTGGAAGGGGTGTCTCCGTTGCTCGACGCCCGGATCCTCGCCGAAACGGTCGCTTCCGTGGTTCGCCGGCGGGGTATCGCTGCTGAGGGGCAGGCGACCATGACCGAGTTCATGGGATCCCAGGAGGCCGAGTAGCCGAATCGGCTAGCTCAACTCGGATGACCGCTCGATGAGCTCGATCAGGAAATGGCTCCTCGTGGAAAGAAACGCAACGAGGCGCCCCTGGAAAGCGATTGCAGGCATCGGTTGGCGAACGAGCCGGAGTCCTGCGGTCGTGAACTCGCCAAGCGCTGCGGCCAAATCTGTCACTTCGTAGGCAAGGTGGTAACCGACCGGGGCGCCCACCTTGAGCCATGGTGCAAGGGGAGAAGCTTCTCCCGCCGGTTCGAGCAACTCGATACGTGGGCCGGGCCCAGTCATGAAGACCAGCCGAACCCCTTGCAGGGGATCAACAAATTCAGGACCCTCAACCGAGTAGCCGAGGGCCGAGAAGCTCGCTTGAGCCCGTGCCAGATTGTTCGTCGCCACCCCAAGGTGATGGAAATCGTTCGGCGACAGCAGCCTCATGGCTACGTCGACAGGCTGCTCATCACCCGGATGAGCGAAGGAAGGTCGATGATCTCCGCAAGCTGCTCCGGTTCGAGCAACACGCCGGTTCGTTCTTCGACGAGGAACATGAGTTCGACGTGGTGAAGCGAGTCCCATTCCGGCGTGACACCGCGCCGAGCCTCTTTGAGAGCGTCGAGCGGGAGATCGAGCGCGAGCGAGAGCAACTCGGCGGCTTCGTCAGCACTCACCACGGGCCACTCCCATCTCACCGTCGCTGTCCGAATCGACTGTAACGGTGATCGAGGAGCGAAGCGCATCAAGCTCCGGTCGACGCGACCAGCGCCAGCCGAGTCCGCTCGGAGTGGCGTTCCGTCGCAACCAGGCATGAGCCGGCTCATTTCGGGGCCCCTGTGTGCTCAGGATCAGAACGCCGTCGGCCTTGAAGCGCTCGATCATGAGATCAAAGCTCAGCTGAAGAAAGAAGTCCTCGACTCCACGGCCGAGCGCGCGGCAACTCACCGCCACTTCGTCGACGACGATCGTCTCATCTTGGAGCTCCCCGGACACGAGTGCGATCAATCCGCTGTCGGAGAGCCGATCAGCGAGTGAAACCGTCACGACGAAGGCGTCCGGGTCCGACAACCGTCTCGCAACGTCTGTCTCGGTCAGGCGGCGGAGGTTCGTGTTGAACTGGTTGGTCTTGTTGGACAGCTCGCTGATGCGGCGCACGGCGACGGTCGGCGAGGTGTCGATCTGTACCTCGGCTTCAAGTTCGGCGAGATACTGGGCGGGGTCGGAAGAAGTCGCAGATGCTCTCGCAAGGTTGGCCCGCAGGTCGGCGGACCGGCCGAGATCCTCTTTGCTGACGGAAGGCCGCCACAACCCTGGGTACCACGACAGTGCACCCGCCGTGTGAACGGCCGAGATTGCGTGGACCAAGTGGAGATCGGGTAGCGCCATCGATGCGGCAAGCAACTCGCCCGGGTTGTCATCCACGAAGAGGGTTGCCGATGCGCCCAGCCTCGTGAGCCGAAGCAGTTCTAAAAGCGCGTCGGGTTTCGGCTGCCAGCTCGCGAGCACGCTAACGAAGTCATCCGGTCGCAGCGGTGAGAGCGCGCCGCTCAGGAGCAAATCGTCGACGTCGCGTGGATCGTTCTTGGAGGCGATGGCAAGCAATACACCGCGGCGTGCGAGTTCCGCGAGCTGCCCAAGGACCATCCGGTGGTCAGGAGAGACCACGATCCCGTCCAATCCGTCCTCCCCGAGCGTGCCACCGTAAAGCGTGTTGTCGAGGTCGACTACGACCATCCGAACGGTTCGTTGCAGGAGGGCCGGGATCCATTGCGCGCCGAGAAGGCGCGACAGTTCGAGTGCCCGTTCACCGCTGAGGCGAGACTGGGTGACGGCGCTCGATCGTGCCACTGAGTGGGTGACGCCAGGGTCGACCACGGTGAGGCCTGGGATGTGGTCGGTCAACTGCTCTAGCCGTGCGTTCAGGCTCGCCCGGCCGGGCTCGTCGAGGTCGGAACCGACGACAAGCATCGGGGCGCTTGTGGATTTCCGCAGATGTGCGAGCCGGCCGACGAGCCACGCCGGAAAGGAGGGATCGTGGCGGCTGCTGTAGCGGTCGTAGTCCAGCCAGACGACGATTAGAGAAGCGTCGCCCGGCGCAAGAGCGGTCAGCGTGTCGTCATAGGCGCTATACGAAACGACCGCTGTGGCTCCTGAGACGCCGAGAAATGGGCCCACTGTGCCGAAGACGTATTCGACGGGGGCGTTGCGCACCACGTGGATCGGGATCGACTCGGGTGCGCGGAGCTTGATGCCGCGAAGTGCGAGCCGAGAAAGAGTCGGCGAAAACAGTGCGCCGTGGTGGGAGAGGGAATCGAGGTATCCTGCCCTTGCGGCTTTGGCGTGGGCCGGCGATGCACCCATCATTTCCTCGATCCTAGGCGGGTCCGCCCAGAGCCACACCTAGCGACAGCCCGTGAGCCTCGCCGGGTGGCCGCTTCCGGGCGTAGTCTCGGTGCGCTTCGCGCTACTAGGGCGGCGCGCCGAGAGGGTCCGGGCCACGGTCGACGAAATGGATGAGGGTCGCATGACGCGGGACGCGTTCTTGGAATCACTGGCGGAGTTCCTAAGCCTCACGCCTGCGGAACTGAGCGATGACCTCGAGTTGGCGGCCGGCAGCTGGGACTCGCTTGCGATCCTCTCGGTGATCGGTCTGATCGAGGAGGAATGGAGCGTCGAGGTATCCGCTGACCGTCTCGGTGAATGCAGAACGGTTGGCGACCTCGTGGCGCTCGTGGCCGAGCGGCTGGAGGGCTGAGGCCGATGGTGTCAGCAGCCGTGCAGGGTGTGGCGTTTCGGGGCGTGGCGAGCGCCGTTCCGAGAAGTGTGCGCACGCTCGCCGACGACGCCGAGGCGTTCTCCCGTGAGGCAGTAGACAAGATTGCGGCCAGCACGGGGATCATCAGCCGCCGTTGGGCCGAGCAGGGGCTTTGCGCCTCGGACCTCTGCGAGGCGGCGGCTCGTCGATTGATTGCAGACCTCGAATGGGAGCCGTCGTCGCTCGACCTGTTGGTGTTCGTGTCCCAAACTGGCGACCATCAGCTACCGGCGACGGCCTGCCTGCTCCACGGTCGCCTGGGACTCGCGAAGCAGGCAGCTGCCTTCGACATTGGTCTCGGATGCTCTGGGTACTCCTATGCACTCTGGGTCGCATCGAGCTTGCTCAGGTCGTCCTCTGGGCGGCGGGCGCTCGTTCTCGTCGGGGACACATTGACGAAAACCATTTCGCCGGGAGACCGAGCGTTGGTGCCCTTGTTCGGCGATGCAGGGACGGCGACAGCGCTCGAGGTCGACGACGGGGCAGCGCCGATTCATTTCGTCACCGGCACGGACGGCACTGGCGCCGAATTCCTGGTCATCCCAGCCAGCGGATCCCGCATTCCACGGACTGCTGCCACCGGGTTCAGATCGGAGCGCGAGAGCGGGAACGTCCGCAGCGACGAAGACCTCTTCATGGACGGCTCAAGCATCTTTTCGTTCACCCTCCGTGAAGTCCCGCCGATGATGCGTTCGCTGCTCGACTCAGCGGGGGTCAACGCAGAAGACGTGTCGAGCTGGGTGTTCCACCAAGCCAACAAATTCATGATGGATCACCTCCGGCGCCGGGTGAAGGCACCCGAGGACCGCTTCGTGATCGATCTCGAGACTTGGGGAAATACCAGCTCACCGTCGATCGCCCTCGCCTTGACGACCTCGTTGCGTGCCCGCCTCCAGTCAGAGCCGTTGACCCTTCTGCTCGCAGGCTATGGCGTCGGGCTGTCGTGGAGCAGCGCGTTGGTGCGCACTGACGGTGCCGTGGTTGCACCGCCGTTGATCGAGCTGAGCGCAGGGGATCTTCGGCCGTGACGCCGCTGTTCGCCTCTACGGCGCTCGACGGCCGGGGCATTCTGATCACCGGAGCCTCGTCCGGCATTGGCGCAGAGGTTGCGCGGTTTGCCGCTGCGTCTGGGGCTCGTGTAGCGATTCACGGGCGAGATCGTCCCCGCTTGGAGCAAGTGCTTGCAGGCCTCGCAGGGTCGGGCCACGGGGTTGTCGTAGGCGATCTCGTTGAAGGAGAGGCTGCGGAGGTCGTGAAGGGTGCCGTTGCCGCAGTTGGCCCTCTTGCCGGTCTTGTGCACGCTGCGGGTGTGCATTCGGCAAAGCCCCTTCGTGCCATCCGGGCATCGGACTTCGACGCGACGACGCGGCTCAATGTGACGGCGGGGGCATTGCTGGTGAAAAGTCTGCGGATGCCAGCTCACCGCTCGGCCGAGGTTTCGATCGTGTACCTCTCGTCGGTGGCGGGGACCACGGGTCAACCGGGGGTGTCGGCTTACGCCGCAAGCAAGGGGGCGGTCATTGCATTGACACGGTCACTCGCTGTGGAGTTGGCGCCGGAGCGGATCCGAGTGAATTGTGTCGTTCCAGGCATGGTGCCGACACCCATGTCGGATGGTCTTTTGGCGAAACTCAGCGAGACACAGCGCAAGGATGTCGAGCGGCAGCACTTGCTTGGTTTAGGTTCGGTAGCGGATGTTGCAGGGCCCGTTCTCTTCCTCTTGACGGATGGAGCGCGATGGATGACCGGTAGCGTCCTTACCGTCGACGGGGGGTTGACAGCGCAATGAGTCGGCTCGTGATCGTTGGGGCGGGAGCGTTCGGTCGAGAACTCTATGGCTGGGTGAGCCGTTCACCCGGGTACCTTCGACCTGGCGAGACCACGGTATTCATCAGCGACGATCTCAACGCCCTTGCTGCGTATCCTCGCTTCGACGGGCTTCTCCTGGGCAGCTTGTCGGGTTATGCCCCTCTCGAGGATGATCGAGTGCTCCTTGCCATCGGCGCCCCAGCGGGGAAGCGGGCGGTAGTCAAGACGTTGCGCGAGAAGGGCGCCACGTTCGCTTCCTTTGTCCACAGTTCGGTCATCGTGAGCGATGACGCTGCCATTGGGGAGGGGGCCGTCCTTTGCCCGAACGTGGTCGTGTCGTGCAATGCCTCGATCGGCAGCTTCGTCTCGGTCAACCTTGCCGCCACGATTGGACATGATGCAGCGATCGGAGAGTTCTGCTCGCTGATGTCGCACGTCGACATTACGGGTGGCGTGAAGCTCGAAGCCGGGGTGTTCGTGGGGAGCCATGCATGCGTGCTTCCCGGTGTGTCCGTCGGCGAAGACGCAGTGATCGGAGCAGGAAGCGCCGTTATCCGTCGGGTATCTGCGGGCACGACGGTCGCAGGCGTCCCTGCTCAGCGGTTCTTCGGGAGCCGGCCGAAGAGCTGACCGGCACGGCCAAACCAGGTGGTGAATTCCATGCCGCCGTTGGCCTCTGCCTCGATGGCGAGCGAGAGCGCAGGAACTTTCTGCCGGTAGGAGGTGCACCGCCAGCCGCGAGTGCTCGCTGGATCGGCCCGCACGACATCGGCGACAACCCTTTCGGCAGAGCGGGCATCCCAAGCTACGTCGAACGGTCCGTCGGGCAACAGCAGCGTGAGGGACTGTGTGGCTTGGTCGATTTGGAATGGTGCGTCGGCCAACAGCCAGTGCAGCCGGTAGCGATGGAGGCCGGTGCCTTCGAGGCGGTCGATGACGAGCACTCCATCGTCGGCAAGATGCACTTCGCGGCGATGGGTGACACGGAGGCTCAGCCGGACGTAGCCATCGTGCTCCGCCTCAACGGCGAGGCCGTGGGCCCCGCCCAGCGGGCCCACATGGCCAGAGCTCCACGGCGCCCAGAAGAACCGCGAGATCTTGTCCATCTGGGATCGGCCATCGACCGTGACCGTGTTGTGCACGCCGGTGGCGGCGAACTCGGTGTCCCAGCCCGGTGCCTTGTAACTGAACGTCCCCGCATCGACGGCGACGGGGACGCCCTGGAACCACACATCGACGTGGAGTTGGTCGGCGTGCGACGGGCGGAAGCGATGCGGACCACCCCGCACGGTGCAGCGGAACGGGCCCGTCTGCGCTGCGGCCACACCGGCATCGGCGAACACGGCGACCCCGGGCCCAGGATCGGCAACCGCTCGGGCATCAAGCGGGGCAGAGCCGAAGAGCCAAACGACGGCCTCGTCCCACGGGCCCGGCGGCAACGGCAAGGGCTGCCCGAGCGCCGCAGAAGCAAGCTGAACCGTGGGGCGAAGGTCATGATGCGCCGCCCTCGCCAAGGGGAGCACGTCAGCGCCGTCGTCGCTACCGAACCACGGCCCGTCTCCGGTGGCTGGGACGATCAGCGAGCCGAGCAGCGCAGTGGCGCGCTCGAGCGCGTCGGTCACCGACGCCGGCAAGGTGAATGCACCATGGCGGGCGACAACGGCTGCCATCACCAGATCGGCGATGAACACCCGGTGGTAGTTCAGCGAGTATTGCGAGGTGCCGCCGTCGGGCATCACGAGCTTCGTGCAGGACCGGTCGAGCTCCCGGAGGCCCACTTGGAGCGACTCTTCGGAGATGGACAGCCAGGGGGCGATCGCAGCAGTAGCGAGAAGGCCGACGGCCTCGCTGGTCCAGTGGTTGTTCTGCTGGCTGCGGGCGTAGGGAATGTTGGCGAGGATCCGCCGCGCCGTGGCATCCACGAACTGTTCGAACAGTGCCGCCTGCTCGCCGGTGGCGGCCTCGGCGAGCACGTCGCCGGCGATCGCCACGGCGAACAGGCGAATCGCCGCTTCCTGCCCGCAGGCCCAGTGCACCCCGGTGTTGGGCGGGCTCTCCCAGCACCAGGCCTCGAACATCTCCCAGAACAGCGCCCCGGCGCCGCCTCCCGGCTCGGCGAGCCCGGCCCGGGCCAGCTCGAAGGCCCAGGTGAAGCGGGCCGGTTCCCACACCAACTTGACGTCGACGCCGGGCAACTCGCGGGCCTTCGTCCAATGCACATCAGACGGGTACGTCACTCCGCTGATCGGATCGTGATGCCACGATTCCGGCCGGACTTCGGCGCCGAACACGTCGAACGAGCCCGCTCGCAGTCGATCGATGCGGGCGGCATCGGGCGCCACGCCGTTCGCTTCGTGCCAGTGGCGGAGGTCGCCGACATGAACCAGGTGGCCTCTCACCGGGGTGGGGGCAGCTCGCCGCTCGGGCTCGAATCCCCAACACGCCTGCGGTGTCCGACGTTCGACGAGCCCAGTGCGCAACTCGGCGGCATACTGCGCTCGGTAGAGGGCCCACGCCGGCCCGAGGTGTCGAAGGTAGGCGGCTCCTGCCCGGATGCGGCTCATCGGCGCAGCGGCCGACGGGCGGCGACGTCGTTGAGGAGTGCCTCGAGGCGTTCGGCCATGGCGGTGCGCGACCGGTATCGATCCACGAACGCACGGCCCGCCCTGCCCATTGCGGCCCGTTCGGCCGGCGTGAGGTTGCACACGGCCCGCACAGCATCGGCGATCCGGTCCGGTTGCACGGCCACGCCGGCACCGGCGTCGCGCACCATGTCGGCGACTGCGCCCGGCGTGTTGGTGAGCGCCGGCAGCGCGGCCGCCATGTAGTCGTACAGCTTGTTCGGGCTCACGGCGCTGCGGAACAACTCCACGTCGGCGAGGCAATGCAGGCCGGCGTCGGCTGCCGCAAGGAGGCGGGGGATCTCCGTCTTCGGGATGGGATCGAGGAACGTGAGGTTGACCAGGCCGCGACGCGCGGCGTCGCTGATCAGCCGAGCCTTCTCGATACCGTCCCCGACGAGCACGAAGTGCACGTGCGGCAGCACGTCGCGGAGCTCCTCGGCGGCGTCGAGGACGAAGCCGAGCCCGTTCGCCGGGCCGTGTGCGCCGGCGTAGACGACCACGAATCCCTCGAAACCCAGAGCGGCCCGCAGGTCGCTGCGATCGTCGGTGACGTCGAAATCCTCGGGCTGGGCACCGTTGGGGATGAAGACGATCCGATCCGGGCGGCCACCGTCGGCGGTGATCGGGCCTGCGCTGCCCTCCGCCAACACCACGATGGCATCCGCCGATCGGTAGAGCCGGCGTTCCAGCGCCTTGAGCACCCGGAACACTGGCGACGATTCACGCAGCGTGCCCGCCTCGACGAGGATCTGGGGCCACAGATCGCGGATCTCGATCACGAAGCGGGCGCGCCGCAGCCGAGCCACGAGCAGGCCGGCAAGGGCGGCGCCGAGGTGAGGCGAGCTCCCGTAGACCACGGCGGGCCGCCGGGTGAGGAGGCCACGTGCCAGTGCGCCAGCGCTGTAGGCAGCCCAGTTCAGGATGCGCCCGAGGCCGTTGCCGGTGTACCGAGGGACAGCAACGGTGACGAGGATGCCTTCCGAGGCGACGCGATGCTGGCGCTGCAGGTCCTTGTTCGAGGCCACAACCGTGGCGTCCCAGCCCTCGAGCCGGCCGAAGAGCTCGACGTGGCGGGTGCCGCCCGGAGCGGACCTCGGGAGGGCGAAGTGGTTCAACACCAGTACACGCCGCCGCCCGCCTGTTGCCATCGAGACCATCCTGTCAGACGCTGTTGCGCAATGATGGTGGTTGCACGATGGTGAAGGTTGAGCATGAAACAGCTGGTGCAGTCGGTTCGTAGCGGCGAGTTGTCGCTGATCGAGGTGGACGTTCCCACGATCGGGCCCACCGAGGTGCTGGTGGCCACGAGCCGCTCCACCGTGTCGGCGGGCACTGAGCGCGCCGTACGCGGACTGGCCAAGAAGAACCTCCTGCAAAAGGCGAGGGCCCGGCCGGATCTCGTGCGCCAGGTGATCAAGAAAGCCCGGACCGAGGGGTTTCGGGCAACGGCAACGGCCGTGCAGAACAAACTCGAGGACCTGATGCCCCTCGGCTACTCCGGGGTCGGTATCGCCGTCGAGGTGGGTGAACACGTCGAAGGGGTCCGCATCGGCGATCGAGTGGCCACAGGCGGGGCGGGCCACGGTGAGTATCAGGTGGTTGCCGGCATGCTCGCCGTACGGGTGCCCGCAGAGGTGAGCGATGCAAATGCGTCGTTGGCCACCGTGGCGAGCATCGCGTTGCACGGCTTGCGCTTGGCCAATCTCGGGCCTGGGAGCAGGTTATGTGTCGTTGGGCTGGGCCTGCTGGGGCAGATCGCCTGCCGGCTGGCGCAGGCGTCGGGCTATCTGGTGGCAGGCGTCGATCTGAAGCCGTTCAACGTCGACAAGGCTCGGGCCTCGGGGGTGGAGGCCGTTGTCGACACGGGGGAGGAAGCGACGAGGGCGCTGTTGCACTGGTCGCGGGATCGAGGCGTGGATGCGGTGCTCATCACCGCTGCGACGCAGTCGTCGGATCCCGTGAGGCGCTCCACGGACATCGCTCGTGATCGAGCGCCCATCGTCGTCGTCGGCGATGTCGGGTTGGAGCTGGAACGCCGGCCGTTCTACGACAAGGAACTGTCGCTTCTGTTCGCCCGATCCTACGGGCCCGGCCGCTACGACCGGAGCTACGAGGAGTGGGCCGTCGACTATCCGATCGGCCACGTGCGTTGGACGGAAGGCCGCAATCTCGAAGCGGTGCTCGACTTGCTCGCTACGGGCAGGGTGACGTTCGAGGACCTGGTCACGCACGAGTTCGCCTTCGACGAGGCCGAGCGGGCATATGCGCTGCTCGAGGCGGCCAGCGAGCCGTATCTCGGCATCCAGCTCCGCTATCCGCAGCCTGCCGATCGGCCGGCCCTACAGCCGAAGCGTGCGTTGGGTCCCGCCGATGCGCCCTCACAGCGGTCACGGGGCGGGCGACCACGAATCGGCATCATCGGTGCAGGCAACTTCGTGCGCGCCACGTTGCTGCCCGCTCTGCAGAAAGCGAACATCGGCGACATCAAGGTGATCGCCTCAGCTTCGGGGGTGACCGCCAAGGCGCTTGCGGGTCGGGCGGGGATCCCGCGCTCGTGTTCCAGCGCGCAGGCGGTGATCGACGATCCCGAGATCGATCTGGTCGTGATCGCAACGCCACACGACACGCATGCCGAGCTGACGATCGCAGCGCTCGAGGCGGGCAAGGACGTGTTCTGTGAGAAGCCCCTCGCGCTCACCGAAGACGAGCTCGACCGCGTGGAGGCGGCATGGAGGGCGTCGGGCCGCTCGTTGCAGGTGGGGTTCAACCGGCGCCATTCGCCGGCCATCACGGCGGTACAGCACGTGATCGGAACGGGTGGCGGGCCGCTGACGATCATGTACCGGGTGAACGCCGGACGCCTGCCGAAGGACCACTGGTACTTCGATCGCAAGCAGGGGGGGCGCGTCCTCGGGGAGATGTGCCACATGGTGGACACGTGCAACGCACTCGTCGGCGATATCCCCGTCGTTCACTCGCAGCTCCACATCGCCGGCGGCGGCAGCGCGCTGCTGGCCGACTCCGTCCTCGCTGTGCTCACCTACGAAGATGGATCGGTCGCTTCGATCGCGTACTCAGCCGACGGGCATCCCTCGATGAGCAAGGAACGCATCGAGGTCCTGGGGCGAGGCCACTCGGCGATCGTGGACGACTTCAATCGCGTCGAGGTTGACGGTAAAGAGACCCGACACCAAGGCAAAGGCCACGTTGAACAACTTGCGAACTGTAGAGGCGACGGGGGTGCGGTTCAATCCTCGCGCACAGCACTTCGATTTCTATCCGGCGGAGGATAAACTGAGGTTGAGAGGCTCATTCGAGCAGCTTCACCCCATGAGCGGGCGCACATCCTAGTCCCAAGATGAGGAGACGTTCACGATGCCGATCTGCCTTGCTTGTGGAAGAAAAACGATCCTAAGGGCGGAAAGCTTCCCGGGGTACGTTCAAGGATATACTTACGACATTTACGAATGCCCAGGCTGCACACTATCGACTGTTAGCCCGTGTGTGGAACGCGAAGAAGTATATGGCTGGATCTATGGGTGGCCGACAAAAGTGCCGGGCTACAGTCGCTACGTTCAGCTAGCCGATCGCGTCGCCCGATCCCAACAGCCGGATCAGGAGATAAGCCGGTTCGACGCTGTGTACGAGTTTGTCATCCGAACTATCAGGAAAGAACGGCCGGACGGAGGCCGGATAGCAGAAATCGGATCAGGGCTAGGAAGCCTGACTTTCAGTCTCCGATCCGCAGGATATGAGGCAATCGGATTCGACCTCTCCGTACCCGCGGTGGAAAGCGCAAGCCGGAATTTCGGCCCCTTCTTTCGCTGCGACCGAATTGAGGATTCAATATCGCCGGGAGATGTCGACATTTTTGTATGTACCGAGGTCATCGAGCACGTTCGCGATCCCCTCGATCTTCTCCTAACGATCAAGGGATTGATGTCGCAGAATTCCGCGATTCTCCTCACGACACCCGACAAGAGCGCTTTCCCGGAAGGCGCTGTTTGGGAAACCGAGCTCCCACCAATACATCTGTGGTGGTTCACCAGAGATGCTTTGGAAGCGCTGGCCTCCCGAGCAGGCCTGAACATATCCTTCGTCGACGTATCGCGATACTTTCGCCCCCAATTTGTGCGATCACGTCAAGAATCGCTGGTTCGTCTACCCACCTTTGACGCATGCGGCAAATTGCTGCAGCGTGACGAACCAGCTCGCGCAAGGATAACGAACCTGATACAGCACTCGCCGATGCTCTCTCCTGCTCGCTGGGCAAGGCGGGCGGTTCAACGGGCACGCGGTGCCCGACCGTACTCGATCTGCGCCGTGCTCCGCCTTGGGGAGCCCGAAACGGGATGCCGCTAGGCAGCTAGTCGTTGAATCGGCTAGTTCCACCGGTGAGCGCGGGGGCCAGGCATGATGATCGGTGCTGGCGCTACTGCTCACCGTTGGAGGTCTTCTTCTTGGCGCATGCACCGTTGTCTGAGCGCGAACGCAAGGAGATCGCTCGTTCGCTCGTGTTTGAAGCCGTTGATCCCCTGGGTCGACATCGCCCGTCCAATCGCCCGTCATATGGCCACCATCAGGCGGGAGGTCGCCCGGAACGGCAGCCGTCACGCTATCGACCAGTCGCAGCCGAGGCCCGCGCCATGCGGTGTCGGCGCCGCCTGTGAGCGCTCGGTGAGATCCGCGTTCTGTGCTCACTGAAATCCGCGGTTGATGCCGGGGTCTTCCTGGCCGGTGTTGACCATCCCACCCGGGAGCGGGTGGTTCCTCCAGCGTGTCGAGCGACCAAGCCACGACCCGTTGGAGGAACCGCTCTCCATGATGAACCAGGAGACATACGTGAAAGTGCAGGATCTGCGAAAGCAGGGCTGGACGTTGGACGAGATCGCTGTTGAGACGGGGTTCCACCCGTCGACGATCTCGCAGCGTCTGAAGGAAGGGCCGCCGACCAAGCGGGAGGTGCCGGACTCGGCGTTGGTGATGAACGCGTTCTGGAAGGAACGCATCGCCGCGTTGATCGACGCCTACCCGCGGCTGTTGGGGATCAGTGTCCACAACAAGCTGCAGGCCGAGGAGTTCCCTGGCGGCTACTCGACCGTGACCCGCGAGTTGCGCGAGATCCGCGGTCCCCGGTTCCGGGCGGCGGAGGCGGTGTCGATGCCGATCCACACCGACCCGGGCGAGGAAGCCCAGTTCGATTTCTGCAACCTGTCCGATTGGGCAGCGCGCTGGGGTTGGCCGACGCCGTTGTGGTGCTTCGGGATGATCTTGTGCTGGTCGCGGTGGCGGATCTGGTGGTTCACCACCTCCGAGGACCGCGAGCACACCTTCGAAGGGATCGCCCGGTTCTTCGACGCCGCGGGCGGGATCCCGGCCGCGAACCGCACCGACCGGATGGGCGCCCTCGGCCGGTCGCAGGGTCGCCGGTTCGTGCTACATCCACCGACGGTCGGGTTCGCTGCCCATCACGCCACGACGATCACCTCCTGCAAAGCGAGGGATGCCAAACGCAAAGGCAAGGTCGAGCGTCCGTTCCGTCAGCTGCAAGAGACGTTCCTGCCCGAGGTCGAGCTCGGCGGGATCCCGCACGACCTCGCGGAGCTGAACCGTCGCGCCGAGCGATGGCTCCACGCCAGGGGGCATCAGGTGAAGGCGCGCTCCACCGGTGAACTCCCGGCCGATCGGCTGATCGTGGAGCGCGAGTTCCTCTCGCCGTTGCCACGGGTGCGGTTCGACACCGACTACGTCGAGACCCGCCGGGTCCACAACATCGTGCCGTTCATCTCCGTCGACGGTGGCCGCTACGGGCTGCCCGCCAACGTGCTGGGTCAGCTCGTCGAGATCCGCCGACCCGTCGACAGCCGCGAGTTCACCGTCCGCCATGCCGGACGTGTCGTTGTCACTCACGTCCTTCAGGCGAACCCGGGGCCGGACATCATCTGGCTCCCCGAACACCGAGCCCAGGTCGAAGCCATCGCCCTCGCCGGCCGACCCGCCCACGACGGCCGCCACCTTCACCTCATCCCACCACCAGTCGACAACGGCTGCGAGCAGTTGGAGCTCGGCGACGGCGACTACGACGTCGACACCCCCGATCTCGTCGAGCGTTACGGCATCGGCGGTGAACTCGCATGAGCACCGGCTTCTACGAGCAGATCAAGGCCGATCTCGGCTATCTCCATCTCGACGCCGCCGCAGCATCGTTCGCCGTGCTGGCCGAACAAGCCCGCACGAACGACTGGTCGCATGTCGAGTTCCTTGCCCGGCTTGTCGCCGAACAGGCAACCGCCGATCGCGACCGACGCCTCGCTGCCCGGCTGCGTTACGCGAGGTTTCCCTATCGGCGACGGCTCGAGGACTTCGACTTCGAGTTCCAGCCCTCGGTCGACCGCAAGCTTGTCGAGGACCTCGCCACGTTGCGGTTCATCGAGGAGAACCGACCCGTGCTGTTCCTCGGACAGCCCGGCTGCGGCAAGACCCACCTCGCTGTCGCCCTCGCGACCGTCGCCGTCGAGGCCGGCTACCGCGGCTACTTCACCACCGCCGACAACATGTGCAAGAACCTCATCCGCGCCCAACACGACGGCACGCTGGCCACGAAACTGAAGACCTACACGGCGCCGACCGTGATGGTCATCGACGACGTCGGGCTCCTGCCGATCGGCGGCACCGAAGGCGCAGCGATGTTCTTCCACGTGGTCAACACCCGCTACGAGAAAGGCCACCCAACACTCGTCACGACGAACCGCGGGCTACCAGCCTGGGGTCAGATCTTCGGAGACGCCGTCGTCGCCGCAGCCATCCTCGACCGGCTCATGCACAAAGCCATCGTGTTCAACATCCGAGGCCCGTCCTGGAGACTCCGCGAGCACAACGGACTCGAGATCGCCACCACCAACCCCGACCGCTAACCTCACCCCGCCGACCAGAAACCGTGAGCATCAACCGCGGGTTTCGGTGAGCACAGAACGCGCCTTCCCCCGAGCGCTCACACCGCCAGCGTCGGCGCACGCTTGCGGAGCCCGGCGTGCTGCGCGACCGAGTTTCTGCCAGCCGCTCTCACCCTGGCAACGCGGCCAGTCAGAACACCAAAATTGCGAAGCCCGCTGGTGGTTCCCCAGAGGAACCGACCTCGGCCGCGTCGCTCCCGCCGACGCCGAAGCCGCTGCCAACCTCCTCAACCACCAACGACGCCGAACCTCACTGCGCGCTGACCACTGGAACCGGCCATCAAACAAGATTATGGCATCTGCTGCAGAGATTCGGATGGGATTCACCAATCGGCCCTGATAGCCAACAGTCTTCCTCCTGGAAGAGGAAACTAGGCTGAAGCAGATCATGTCGAAGCCTTACTGGCACTTCGGATCTGAGGGTGGGATGAGGGTGCTGGGGTGGGTTCCCGGGCGCGGTACAGGGGCTCTGCGAATCTGACGGTGCCTAACGCCTTCAGTGTCGAGGAGCCCCTGTGGAATCTGAT
>Ga0169931_10008227_pt1 | contig 15270 bp, 13 predicted proteins | sample Kivu_15m_20L_FD_129675 | JGI IMG/M metagenome (GOLD analysis project Ga0169931, IMG submission 129675) | Freshwater microbial communities from Lake Kivu, Western Province, Rwanda to study Microbial Dark Matter (Phase II) - Kivu_15m_20L... | ecosystem: Environmental > Aquatic > Freshwater > Lake... | reverse complement strand
TTGGTGACGGGGACGCCACTAATGGGCAAAAGGTTGAGCTTTGACGATATTTTCATTTTTTTGCCCCCGCCCCCCCCCCGGGGGGGGGGCGGGTTGCTTCTCCATCTTAATTACCTACATTCGTTCAGATTTATCCAATGCAATATTCTTGCAGCCATATGCCGCAAGCGCAGGACTGTGAGTGATTACTATAAACTGTCGACCAGTCTGCCTACCTATCTTTGCAAGATAGTTAAAAGCTTCCGCAAGATCTCTAGAATTGGATTCCTGCATTGCCCCTGACGGCTCGTCGAGAGCCAAGACTCCAAGCGTGCTTGCAAATACATCATTTACGGCCAACAGATAGCAGACGCTGGCCTGCTGCTTCTGACCTCCAGACAACCTTTTGGCATGATGCACTAGCCCATCGGACTTAGTGGCCATGAATTCAAGATTGTCATCGATATGAGCCGTGAAATCAGCATTTATGGTGTTGAGGTAAAACTTCAACCGGTCATTGAGCAGCTTCATATACTGAAGAGACAGCAGCCTCGGAAGCCCGTCCTTCATAAGAACTTCATTCACCTTGTCCAAAATCTTTCTAAATTTCTCTATTGGTTTAACTGATGCGGCCCTTTTTTCTTGGAGATCAAGCTTGTGCTTCGCTCTGTCAAGAGAAATCTTAGCGTTATCAAGACTGCCGTCTAATCTTGTAACTTTATCCTTGATGATCACGGCATCCTGGTGCAACTTAGTAAGACGGGCGTACTCATGCTCGTCATACCTAGCCGGATGAATGCTGGCCAGCTCGTTTGTCAAAGATTCTTTCAGCGATATCTGAGACTGTATTTGCCCATTTACGGCACAAATGTTTTCTCTCATTGTAGACGTGCCCTTTTCAAGCATGTCAAAGTCGCTGACCGTTTTGGCAAAGGCTTTCTTCATGTCGGCAGTCATTTTTGGAGTAGTGGCTGCAAGATCTTCAAATTCTTTATTGACCTCCGTTGCCTTCGCCATGGCGATACTAGTAGACGATATGTAAGAAGCTTGATCCGCCTCGTACGTATCCCACTCTTTGTTAAGCGCCTTTACATACTTTAGAGTCTCAAGGAGAAGTTCAACATCGGATGTTAATTGCTGAACTTCTATGCGCAGCGCTGCACGATCATGGACACATATGGCTGTTTCTGTGCCGCATTCCGGGCATTTACCTAGGTCAACCAAATTAAGCCTTTTCGCAGCTATATATTACTGTTGCTTTTTCTCGTTGAGATCGTCCTGTATCTTTGTATCTGCGCCTTCGGCAGGCCGCTCCTCCTTGGGCTCTACCGGCCGAGTGGATATGCATTTCTGGAGTTCTTCGGTCAGCTTAGAAGCCTTGGTCTTTAGCAGGTCTATGCGAGCATTTGCCGCAATCAACATGTCCGCAGAGTACAAGTTCTTTTTGGCTTGCTCAGCCTCTTCTTTCGATGACTCTATTTTTTGAAGTAGAGAACTTAACGTATCCTGTTGAGCTTTGAGCGTGGCCTGCAACTGCAGTAAAATTGACTTGCTAGTCTTTATTCTTTGATCAAGTTGATTTCGCTTATCGTCATTTTTCTTTAGTTGCTCCAGAACATCTAGCTTTACGTTAATCGACTGTATGTCAAATGCGACGTACTGAGCCATCAATTCCGATATTTCGGTATTAAGTCGATTGACTTCGCCTTCAGCTAGGTTTCTTTCCGCCTGAGCCTCTTGCAAAGGTCCGCTCATATCGGGTACCGTAATTGCCAGTAAAAGATCTTTAATCTGACCTCTCATAACCTCTAATTCGCTAGTTCTTGTTAGCGTGTGAATGATCTCCTTAAACTTAGCTGGAGTGGCAGACACAGGGGTGGTTATTGAATCCTGATCGACTATCAGGTGGCCATCTATTATGCTGGCAGGAACTGGAATCAGCGAATGCGTTTTCTCCAGCGCCTCCTTCGATCCAAATACTTCTTCTACTTTTCCGTCATCGTGTTCGATACGCAGGCGTGGAACATTAAGCGTACCAAATTTCTTTTCTCCTGCTACCGCTTTGGCGATATGCAGCACTTTATTTCCTATGCGCCAGGATACAACAAAATAGCAGGCCTCTTGGGGTGGTGTTCCCCAAGAGGCCCAGCTGTTTGCATTCCCTGGAAATGAATTCGTAAGGGACGCTCGGATCATTGTGAGTACAGTTGACTTGCCGCAGCCGATCGGACCGGTTATTACGGTCAGTGCGTCGTCAAACTTAAACTCAAAATCTCCTTTAAGGAGACCAATGTTCCTGCCCTTCAGGGAGAGCAGTTTCATATGTATTTACTCAGTCGTTGGTTTTAAGTTTATATTTAGATGGTTTTGCTGATGATGAAGACTCAGTGTCATTACTACGACGGCCTTTTGGGCGAACGGCCACATTGTTACGCTTCAGCGTATTGATTACACAAGAGACGCTGACCCCGAACTTCTCGGCGATCTGCTTCGCCCCTACGCCTTCGTTGTAAAAGCGAACGACGTTCTCCAGATTATCTTTGAGCTTGTGCGGAGCTCCCCGTTTCTTGTGCTCCGTGGTGGAGGCAACAGACTGCTTCGGAGTATTATTATTAGTATCGGCGCTATGCGTTGTCATGGTGTCTTTCTTTTTGTTGATTTCTCGTACTTTTGACTGCTTTGGTTTTTCTACGTATGGAACTGACGCAGTCGCTGCCAGTTCAGGTTCGTTTAGGATCTCTATGTTGTTTTTCTTTGCGTACTCGTTCATCCACTCTTCTGAAGGCGTGTCGTTTAACGTTGAATCAAGATCCTCAACTTCTTCTGAAGAAAATTCCCCCTCTTCTTCGTCCTCTTCTTCGTACTCTTCTTCGTCCTCCTCTGGCAACTTTAGAGTTGGCAGATCTGACGGATCTCCCCCTTCCTTCAAATACTCCTCAAGGCTATCGGGGTCGACATCATTCAGATCAAGCTCCTCATTTGGATCTGGCGTAGGGTCATTTCCTTCGTCTACTTTAATGTTTTCGTCATCAAATTCGCCGTTTAAAATTCTGTCAACAATATTCACGGTGGGTTCCTTTCATAAAATATTAATTGTGGTGCAAGCTAAGAGATGTGTAATCGATCACATCTTCAATACTTATACTCTTCTTGGGGTTAAACGTTCCATTGTTGTCTATTATATTTTCCATTATTGCAATCATGCGATTCTTGTTACTTGGATACTTGAAGTAAAACGCTTTGCAAATAACTTTTTCTTTACTCGTGGAGACTTCATGGGTGCCCTCGTAACCTTCATAGGCACTTTCAATCAACTCCATTTGACTCTTTGTGAAATACTTGATGAGTGGAGATGTGTTCAAATCTTCAAATATTTTCCAGTTGTAGCATTTTGCAGAATCTGGTTTCCAGTTGTATGGATTTTTATTTCTTGTACTCCTGTAGTATCCTGGGTATATTGTCATGTCATTGTATAGTGACACAGCGGATATAAATATAGCTCCCAGAGCGCATACTTCGCATTTCTTAATATTACATACATATTCCCTTAAATCTATTCCAAAGTCGTCTAACTTATCTTGGTCTATCTTATTAACCTTAGATTCTATAAAGTCCTCAATACTGCCCATCTTGGAATCTTCAACCCAGGTGAGCCTTTCAGGTATAAGTTTTTTTGAGTTGAGTTGAGAGATTACATCCTTTGCGATTGCAACTCTCATTGCATCGGTAGACGTGGTTCTCTGCTTCTTAGTTATCCTGGCAGACGCATACAAGCAGCTTTCTGTTTTATTTTTCTTGGACTGCGCTTTTTTTACTTTTACTGTCATTATATTCCTACCTTTTCTTTCAAATTACTTACAGCTTTGTCGAATCCCATTTCCATTGCTTGCTTTACAAACTCCATTGCATTCGATTGTGATTCTTCTTTAACATCTAAAAGTTGAACGAGAGCGGCATCAAGGTCAACTTTCTCCGACAGAGACCCCTTCACTTCTGTGAGGTCTCTGTCGTGGGATACATCTACTTTTTCAAATACAAATGCCTTTTGTTTAAATCTATCTACGGCTCCAGCCAATTCAGAAGTCATTTCCAAAGGTACAGTGATATGCAGTCGGGGAAGCTTTTTCCCCATGTATTCTTGCATGTCTAGAACATATGAAAAATTTAAACAGTTGTCAAGCCAACTTTCAATTCTAGAAATATCTTCCTTTGATTTCATGTTCGTCTTTAAAAATGGACGAGACCTCAACGGCACTTTCTCTACGGACAAATCGTCATTAACAACGATAAACGACTTTGCCTCAGATTCGCCAAGACGGTGCATCCACATAGAGCCCGAGTACATAAACCGAGTACCCTTAGGCCCTTGCCACTGCCACTCCATATGGATATCGCCCATGAGGACCAGCTTATACTTCCCGTCAAACCACTCCAAATCCATGTCGCATAACGGGGCCTCATCTGGCGGAATTCCAAGTGCTGGAACGACTTGCGACGCAAACCCATGAAGAACCAATATGTCAGCTTCAACAAAGTCAACGGTTTCTATAAATGACTCCCATTGCCGGCGAGTGCGCCAGTTGTATCCGGACACACGGTATCCAGCTATGTCAAATATCTCCCCCTCCATGGGTATGGCGACTGATGCGTCTCCGCCTTCTAACGATAGTCTTTTGAACCCACGTTCGTGATTGCCATCAATGTATAAACATTTGTTTCCAGGAATCTTACGAAGAATCTTCCTGAGAGCTACTGTGTGTTCGTCGCTTATCGTAGGGGTGTCGACTTGATCGCCCCCCATTATCATGTGCAGGGGAACCCCCTGCTTCGAATTGCTGTTGCAGTAGTCGACGACCTGGTTCAGGGCGTACAGGTCGTCGCCTCTTAATTCGTAAACAGATCTGTACGCCGACTCCCTGGCTTGCAAGTCAGCGCAAAACGCTAGTATTGGTTTTGGCATTTTAAATGTTTATCTTTTGTTGAGCAAACTCTTTGGATCTTAATACTTTCTTTCAAAACATTACCACATCTTTTTCATTATTTTCAATCCTCTAAGGGATTCACTTTCTTTATCAACACCAGCGTAACCAAACACGCTATAAGTGTTGTACATACCCATGTCCACAGACCTAGTTTGAATACAAGGCAGTTTAGTGAGGTCAGTGCCAATGTGCTCTGGACGCCCAAGCACACAGAGCACGATATCATTTTTTGTAAAAAAGTTTCTTGTCGATCGGCCCATACCATTATGGTGTTGACCGTTAGTTCAAAGTTATGCACGCCCCATACTATCATGTAGGACATGCAGCCAATAGATATCGCCGAGAGGGCGACTGTGAGTATCCACTCGATCATTATTTTTTACCGTTAATTATTGAGTAGCCTAGTAAAGCGATAATCGCTATGGCTATCGTTGCGCAGGGGTCAATAAAAAGAAATATTAAAAAGAGCAAACATAGCAGTGGGAACAAGTTTTACCTCTATTTATATTTATCGCAATCTGATAGAAAAACATTAAAAAGAGCAAATAAGCTTTATACCTACTTACATTTATCGCAATCTGAAGAATCAGAATGCTCCTTTAGTTGATTAAAGTTTTGCAACTTACTAAGTTGAATTGTAGGTAAGGGATCCTTGGCAACAAGTGAAGGATCAAAAGCTTTGATTCCTGATCTTTTTAAGTATTCATCTGGAGATTCTGATTTTAAAATTTTGTTCATTTATTATTATTGCTCTCTTCCTCTGTCTCATATACTACCCTTCTTACTTCAGTTTGTCCCTTTTTATTGGTATCCACTAACTTGTATAAGTTGTCAAAAACAAATTTACCCAGTATTATCAAACCTGTAGCCAATAAAATACACAATTTATAGGTAGACACAAAAAAGTCTTTAGCCAGTCTTGCCAGCATGTCTCCCGGGCTTTCAGATAATTGCATGAATAACTCCGAAAAAATTAACGAACAAAAGTCAAAATCCGATTTGACTTCTTTGGCCCCAAAATGGGTTGTGGATATGGCTAATAATATGAAATCTATATGTCAGGTAGACGATATAGACAACATGATATTTGCCCTACCTCCAGAAAAAATCAAAGAAATATACAGTCGCCTCAACATTGAAGATTTTACAAAGTTCATGAACATGTATTTGAGCATGAATAAGTCGTCTCCAATTTGTCTCGCATCAATCCTCAGATTAAATGGACGGCCGTTTACTTTGGTTAAACATAAGTTCTTTGAGCCGCTTTTTTATCCTAATTTGCCAGACAGAACATTGCTTGTATGTGCTCGTCAAGTTGGCAAGTCTACCCACATTGCTGCTCAAGGAGTTTTGCAGGCAGCCTCGATAAATCGTTTCAAGGTGCTGTACATGGCGCCTCAGTTCGAGCAAATACGCCGGTTTAGCCATCAATATATACGACAGTTTGTGCACGAGTCCTACATTAAGTCCATGCTGATGGACAATGACTGCGTGGATTCAGTCATGCAAAAAACATTCAAAAACGGATCAGAGCTGTGGTTCTCATTTGCCAAACTGTCCGTGGATAGAATTCGTGGTCTTTCTGTGGACGGCATACGAATGGACGAGATACAGGATCTCAATCCAGAATTCCTAGACATCGTCAGAGAGTGCATGTCTGCATCTGAGAAACGATCAGAAATGTACGCCGGCACTAGCAAAACCGTAGATAACGTTATAGAGCAATTAAGACTCCAATCATCTCAGGCCGAATGGTTTATGAAGTGCGACCATTGCAACCATTGGAATATACCCACCGTTGAAGGTTCAGGTCCCGGCCTTGGCGTTATGGAAATGATTCGTCCGGAGGGATTGTGCTGTGCCAAATGCCATAAACTACTTCAACCTGAAAAGGGATTCTGGGTTCATAAATATAAGGAAAAGTCTAATAACTTTCCAAGCTATCACGTCCCTCAAGTCATAGCTCCAGTTCATTATGCAAACCCCAAAAATTGGAAATCGTTGCTTTTAAAAAGAGAGTTAGTGGCTCCGGCTGTCTTTATCAATGAAGTTCTTGGAGAGGCGTGTGACGAGGGCCAAAGGTTGGTGAGTCAGAACGAGCTAATGGCCGCTGGAGTTTTACCTGCCAACTCTAAGGAAAACGCTTCTCAGGCCTTAAAATATGTAGACAGAGTGCTAGGGGTGGACTGGGGAGGAAAGGGAAGTCGATTTCAATCAATGACAGCTGCTGCAGTGGCTTGCTACATGCCGGACGGAAACATAGATGTCATATTTGGCCATGTATTTCCTGCAATGATGGACTCGGTGCTCGAAACCAAGGAGATTGTAGAGATCGCCAATGAATTTAAATGCACCACCATAGCCCACGACGTCGCAGTTGCAGGAGAAGTAAGGCTTAGCATCATGAGAAGCATCGGGATTCCAGACTCCAGACTCGTAAACTGCAGATATGCGGCCAGCGGAAGTATAAAATCCATGCTACAATTCGTACCTCCTACGAATATAAATCCGACTAGCTATTACAATTTGGACAAAAGTAAGGTTATAGCAGCGGTATGCCTGGCAATAAAAAACAAAAGCATACGATTTCCCCAGTATGACAGCATGATTGACGCAGTCGGCCAAAACATAATGGACCATTTTTTGGCTGTTTATGAGGAAAGCAGTGAAAGTATGTTTGGCGCAGAGCGAAGATACATCCGTAGAAACCCCGGAATGCCAGACGATTTCCTACATGCCGTATCATTCGCTGTAATAACCTTGTGGAGAAGATACCCAGAGCTTATACCAAACCTTATGGAAGAGGTATTGGATGGAGACGAGCATATACACATGGGCAATCCGTCAGCCTACTACAATAATACCGATCTTGACTAATAGCTAAGATTGAAAAAACAAGTAGCTTAAATCAGGACAGTGCGCCTTTTTCTATCTTATCGTATTTATAAACTTGTAATAAGATAGAAAAAGTGCACTTTAGTAGCAAATAGGTACCAAAGTATTTTAACATATTAATGAGGCTATTTTAGCCTACATTTTTATGCTAATATAGAGTTAGCAGCCGTCATATTATTTTAACACATTATTAGCTGTTAAATAGATTCATCAAAGCCGCTTTTCTAAGGCTTTTTAATCTCTTTATTGACGATACAAGAGTGTTCCATGTGGGCTTAGGCAGTATCAATAAGGATACCCCATCTTTGGTCATACTTTTTGCTCCAAGGTCTTTTAAATGTAAAATAGCTGCCTCCCAGGCCACTACAGGTATGTTGTAATACCTCATCTGACCCCACAAATTGGCTAAGTCTATTGCCACGATATCTTCCATTGGATTTTTTAATATCACGTACCGCTTTTTAGTGCTTTCCCCGGTAAAGGTCCTGAACATGCCGTTTTCGACACCCTCATGTATGAAGTTTATTAAGTGTGCGGCTGCTGAGGAGCTATTTATGTAACCTTTTGTGGAAATTATAGCCTTTGCGGCCTCTATTACTCGTGCGGGTTTGTTCAGCGAATTAGCCAAATACTTTAGGTTATCTAAAAAGCTATGCGGTCCATTATGCTTTACTGTAAGAGAATACTGCATGAAAAAAGGAAATGCATTTTCACTTTTCAATAAAGCCTTTGTTTCATATGAGAACGGCATATCTGCCCGCACAAACGTCCAATCCTTGTCAGCGGCTAAGGCCGATGCCATCATAGAATTGACAACAACCATGCTGTTCAGGCCTTGTCCCTCCAGCCACTGAGCCAAAAGCTTAGGCTTAGATCTATTCCCATCTATGGCTACAGGTACATGGTGTACAGTGGCCAAGGCGTGAGCAGACTCCATGTCATCTTTGTTGTTCAGAGTGGTGGTCTTCAGGCCTAAGTCCATCCTGATCACGTCAAATATATATTCTGCCAAGGATCCTTTGCTACCTACAAACAAGGTATTTGTTCTTGAAGATTCGTAGATGACCGAATGTATGGCAGAAATCATGGAGGCCATTCCTGCCATATACGCCGCTGTTTCTAGCCCATAATCAAATAAACTGGCTATTGAGTCTACGGCTATGCCGGGATCCATCACTACGGATGCACAGGGCGGCTCGACGTCATCCATTACGAACGGAACCCCGACTCTTATCTGGTGCGAATCTATTGACATTCTAGGTATATTGAATCTACCGGTATCAAAGTCATAGCCAACGTAGTTCTGCACAGCGTGCACCTCTGGCGAACTAAGTCTCAGTATTATGTCTAGGTACTTCTTAGATATTGAATCAAGCAAAAATGGATGCTTGGATATGCCTGCATTAACAGAAATAAATGCAAGAGCTTTTGCAGGATCGGATTCCAGGAGTTCCTCATCCATCTGAAAATCCACTTCTTTGCCTTCAAATGTAAATCTCCCAAACAAAGACGCCTTTCCATCTTGTTTTGATCTGCATATATTAGTGATTCTCACTGTGGCGTTGCATATAAGTTCATCTGGAATTTCCCTGGAGCCTTGCATCCACAGTTTTCCGTCTTTCTCAAATACTATTTTTTTATCTATTATTACTAGCTGAGAAGTTGCTACATTTTCAAGAATATCTTCCATCTCTTCTCGTATCGTATCTGAGCACGAAGCAAGTATGAGGTTTTTTTGAAATGCCGAAAGCTCCATAGCTTTTACGATATTCCTAGCATTGACAACCCCCATTGTGATAAGTTCTGTAGTAAAAAAATCCAAAGGATTGATTAAATTATTTTCAGATATATATTTATGGATCGTAGGCATTAAATTACCCACCCATAACTTTGATGTTTTCTCAGAGGGTCTCCAAATATACGGAGTGTCGTCTAGCATTATTTTAAAGTTTTTAGACTTTATACAAGTCTTCAAAAATGCGGTATCTGGGGCGTCCGTCCAAACGACTGTCGGCTTAGGTATGAACAATGGATCTAATTGACCTATTGGGGACTTGGCCACCACAGATAATTTATTATAACGCTCTATCGTACATTTTTGAACTATTCTCGCTGCTTGAAGGGGGTGGTCCAAGACGTAGACCTCTGTAGAAGGATCTCTGTGACAAGAATTTAAGCCGCAGTATCCTGGATAGTGTCCCCTTAAGACGTTTAAATAATTAAGCTGGTCTTTATTTCCTATAAAGCCAAATCCTGAAATAAATCCAGGGTTTAAGTAAAAAGGAGTAACTATTAGCCCTTCTGTAGTTTTTCCAAATCCATGGATTTTATCCTCTAGCAGCTCCTCTATTTCATGTTTATGAGCATATCCGAACCAATCTGTAAATCCTCGATTATAAGTCTCCTGACTTACCCAAAGATTAAGTTCGCTAAGTCTGCTTGTAGCAAATCTATTAGCGGTCGGAAACATATTGTTTCTGGCGATTTCCCACACCTTCAATACTTTATTGTAATACCTTTGATAAAAGGTAGAATAACTAGTCAAATCTTCTATTGATAAATCTTTTATTTTTAGCTCTTCTGCAACTTTATGTACTAATTCTTCTGGATTTAAGATCTTGTACGCCTGGCCGTACAGGCGAAGGCCTTCACATGAAAGTTTACATTTATCGCAATACATCCATCCGCCAAATGGAATTAACGCCGAAACGTACATATTTGCAGTTTTACACTTAATGCATCTAACATAACTGCCAGGTTTGGCAATGTCGTCGTAACCCAAAAGTTTCAGAATTTTTGTATAATGGAAGGCCGAATAGAACTTTTCTGAAGGAACACCATCTATGATTCGCTGGATTGACATAACTGATGACGTCTCTAAAAAATACTATAATGCGCTCATACAGCAAGTGACAATGCCTGAATATGTTAAGTCTGCAGGCGTTCTTACTAAAGACGCTGCTGCTATAAAGAGTTCTAAATGCTTTGCGGACACAGTAAACAAGAAATTTGCTCTCGACAGTAAATCTGATTGCTGGTGTTCTGCTCTTTATTTCTACGGCAACCAGTGTAGCACTTCGCCAACAGGGAAACAAGCTGAAGTAAAATTATTAAATGCAGCAAGAGTCTGGGGTATCTTAGAAGACGTAGAGAGCGTCAAATCTGCGTTTGAACAACAAATTATTCCAGTATCGTATGCTATGACATTTGAGCATAAAGGTGCAAAGATAGAAAGATGCCCAGATCACACCAAAGAAGCAGCTACGGCCAGCGCAGAGTGGCTATATAAAAATAGGTATAAATTTCTTACAGCTGTCCAAAGGAAAACAGCCTCTAAGTTGCAGGCAAGGGCAGACATTTTTAAATTAAACGTAAAAGCTGCTGCCTATATTGACAGAGTTGCTAATTCAAATACTTATTCAAATATAAACTGCAAAATAGCCGTCGCCATCACAGACAGACTAAGCAGCATACCTGCCGTTAAGTGGTCAGAACTTGAAGACGAGTTGCTAAAAGTAGCCAATGATTTAAGCACCCACCCATTCGAATTGTGTCACGCAGGGGATGTAATTTGTAGCTGCCTAGAGGCTTTTGATGTTAAACACGGCTTAAATTCAAAGTGGGGTTCGGCCCTGCAGCACCCCGTTGATGTATGCTTTAGGGTCAGCCTTACTAAGGCTGCATCGATAGCCGATGGAATTGTTCATTTAACTACCGGCATGCCGGTAGATCTCACCAAGATTAGCGACCACCAGCTTGAAAAAGGGCTTAAGATTGCCGGAGACGACTTCTTGTCTTATTGCCAGACTGATGGCCTCAATGTAGATAGAAGCAAGGCTGCTGAGATTTTGCCTACGCTGCCCAAGCCGGAAGCTCGTAGATTCGAAGAGGCAATTAAGACTTCTGGTTATGTGCCAGAGACAACAGATGATTTGCTGGGTCGTTTGTTTAAAGAAGCCAATATGGGCATGATGCCTGCTATGCAGCAAATGCCTGTGGATGACACTAATCCAATGCCAGGAGAGGACGACTCTTCTTTTGAGGCTCGCATGAACGAAAAGAAAGAACAAGCTAAACTAGATGCTCTCGATGCTCAGGCCGGACTTGCCGCAGTAAAGGCCCGACAGGCGAGACAACAGCACGAACAGAACTCTCTTAACTCTCAAATGGGTACAGCCCAAGGAATGTAATTATGATTAAAGTAGCAAATAATCTTCAACGAATGGTGTCTGTCAAGTTTGCGCATAAAGACGAAAGCGCTAAGTTTCCAACTCTGTCGATCTCGACGACGATGGACTCCTGGCCAAATGTGTCGGCCTCGGGCACGCTAGATTCCTTTGCGCGAGCAATGCCGTACATTGGCACCGTCGAAGGCGGCGCCTTAGGGGCCCTGGGAGGTTCTGCCATCGGCGGCTTGATTCAGGCGCTGAGACGCAAGTCAATCCTGAAAGGCCTCACCTATGGCGGCCTGACCGGACTCGGACTGGGTGGCGGTTTGGGCCTTTACCGGGGGCTACAAACGAAGAGCAAGATGCTGGATATGGATTAGCTTTTGAGAGAAAGCTAAAATACACAATGATTAAAGTAGCCAATAATTTAAGAAAATTAGCTGCCACATACAGTATTCCATCAGATCCTAACGCCGGCATATTCGCAGATAATCTTGCAGAGGCAGAAAAATAAACTGTAATCTATGCCAATTAAAAGCATCACAGCGGCTAAGGCATACGAGCAACTATGGAAAAGCCGAGACACTGTCGGCACCGTGCTGCTCACTATGATCCTAGATTCTTATGGCCAGGAGATCTTCGACATGGATCCCCAAGCATTCCGCCAGGAGCTTGAAGAGGGGTTTAGAGTATCCGACATCCCCGATGTGAACACTGACAAGGTGTGGGCACTTTGGAACTCATTGACGACTGACCTAGTACATACCGATGTGTCTACCTTCATGAACTCCGCCAATGTTTTGAGCGGGACGCCAATGAGTTATGACGTATTTGACATAGCTGATCCCTACGAGTGTGCGTGGGCAATAACTGAATTGACAATGCTAGACTCCAACACTCCTGAGCGTCTCAGTCCAGAAGTTCGTAGATACATAGGCGAAATCTGTAAGGAGCTAGGCCTCTATCGTTTGCCTCCATCGCTTTCAAAAGTAGCGGAAATGGGGCCAAAAGACTACGTGGCAAACATAGAATCTTACGCTACAGATACGACACAACTTAAAATAATGGTTGAGAATCAAATTCAATTCAGAGACGACGTGCAGGCGTATGTTGATAGGAGAACTGGCAAGATGATGCTGGAGCTTAACAATGTGCCATTGATGAATAAGGACTCTGGGTCATGGAATAAGTTTGTGCAGAACTTTGCCAACGGAGTTAACAAATGATTTATTTTAGCAATAACCTTACACAACTATTGCAGAAGATTGCCGCAGACAATACATCTTGCTGGGAAGGCTATAAGCAGGTAGGAAAAAAGATGAAGAACGGCAAACAGGTACCCAATTGTGTACCTGTAGCTAAAGCCTCAGGCATTAAAGAAGCTAAAAACAAACCAACAAATCCTGAGCTATGGTCTCGTGCCAAAGCTAAGGCAAAAGCAAAGTTTGACGTCTACCCTAGCGCATACGCTAACGGCTGGGCTTCAAAGTGGTATAAAGAGCAAGGCGGAGGCTGGGAATCTGGCTCAGATGGCAGCTCTAAGAAGAGTGATCTGAGAGAGTGGTTTAAGGAAGATTGGGTAGACATCTCCAAGAAGGACGAGTCCGGTAAGCATCCCCCTTGCGGCCGATCCGATGCAGACTCAAAGTCCGGCTATCCAAAGTGCCGACCCTCTAAGCGAGTATCAAAAGATACCCCTGAGACAACTCGCTCCATGTCTAAGGATGAGAAACAAAAGGCAGTTGCTCAAAAGAGGCGAGCCGAGGCTAAGCCACGAGAGGGTAAGAAGCCACATATGACAAGCCACAACAAGAAAGCAGACATATCTTCGTCTGAGTCCATAGTGGATGTTCCAATCAAGTGCACTCCGGGATTCGGCTGCAAGAGGTACTTTACTGAGGAAGAGAAGGCTGAGATTGACAATGCTGAAGCCAAAATTATGCCTATCTTGTTCCCCACCTCGGGTGATCCTTTGTCTTCCGGCCTCTCTAGTCCAGCTTGGGCAGGGCTAGGCACTGGGGCCTTGGGCGCTTTGCTAGGCGGAGGACTTGGCGGCGGCGTCGGAGCTCTAAGCAGTGTCAACGTCCCTCTCAGCTCTACCCTAGGCGCCTTGCTAGGTGGCGGCGTGGGAGCCCTGTATGGGTACGGCAAAAAGAATAGAAAGAATAAAGAAATTGTAAACTTAATGCAAAGCTTGCCAGTAGGAGCGGATCTAGGGGACGTTGAAGTGTTCTCAGACCCTGCACTGAAGCAGCAGCTAGCAAGAGACTTTCAAAGAAGACTAATTCAAAAAGGTTTACTCTAAAAACTTAATATACATCCTAAAACAAAACCCAGGGCCAAAACCCTGGGTTTTGCTACGTATGGGGCGTTTGTTGAGGGGGGAGACGAACCATTCGCCTTAGCTTGCCCTTAAGAGCCCCTAGAGGATGTAAGAAAAAAAGGGCTTATTTTTCTTACATCCTCGTTATTAAGTAGTATTTGTTATTTTTTTTTAAGTAGCTTGTTTACGTCTACTCTTGCACCTAGTTTGTAAAGTGCCTTAGAGATATCGAAAGCCGCCTTTTCCACAGCTTCCTCGTCTATGTCCCAAAAGCATCCGTGCAGGCATTCATGAAGAAGTACCTCCAAGATCTCCTGATTTTTTTTAAGCCTAGTTGAAATTCTTATACTTTTGTTTACATAGCTAGATGGATCTATTTCTCCTCTTACAGAGGGCCCTAGATCCATCCTAACTATTTTCCAAGTATTGCTGCGCAGCTTCACTTCCATGCTAAATCCAAAATATAATAGCGATTTTCTTCTCTTCATCGGGCTGCTCAATTGCAGTCGATTTATATAAATCGTATACCAGATCCTTCTTATACACGAGGTACCTATTGTTTATGATCGAAAACTTAGCAGGAAGCTCTTTTTCGTTTTGCAGATTTTCCATAATATCTGCAATTGTTGCAATTTCAAATCCTGCTAACTTTAAGGCTTCGCATATGGGCATTAGTTTGTCTGCAAACTCGCCTTTCCGTACAAATATCTTTTGCTCGGCACTAGTTAAAGTGGTATTCATACTTTAATTGCCTTCTTTTGATTCCACTGATTTGGAAGCATTAGCCAATATCCTTTATACGGATACGAATCATTGCCGCTGAGATTGTGTGACTCTGCAGCTACAAACTTGTTCATTCCGTATTCTTTCAGACCTGCTTCTTTTACGTAATTAAACACCATTCTTTGAGCCTCTGGTGAGG
>Ga0169931_10008225_pt1 | contig 15271 bp, 15 predicted proteins | sample Kivu_15m_20L_FD_129675 | JGI IMG/M metagenome (GOLD analysis project Ga0169931, IMG submission 129675) | Freshwater microbial communities from Lake Kivu, Western Province, Rwanda to study Microbial Dark Matter (Phase II) - Kivu_15m_20L... | ecosystem: Environmental > Aquatic > Freshwater > Lake... | reverse complement strand
TATTCAGGCAGGACTACTATTATTTTAACTAAGTTCCGTAATTAACTCAATCCCTACCATGTCCCTACCCAAAAATAAAAATTTGTCCCAATCCACTTAAAATTTTAAGAGAATCTATAGAGGGAGATTAGAATTAAGTTTATAATATTGTAATCAAAGAATTCAAATTAAGAATAAATCACATATTCTAACACATAAAATTTTTCAATTATGTTGAAAATAATTAAATTGATCATATATATATATATCTAATTTATTGTTATACTCTAATCATGGGTTATTAAGTCTATTTTCACTTATCTCAGATCGTCTTATCTCCGTTAATTCTACATTTTGTAAATTTGTAGTCCCGTTCCTGTTTCTGCTTGAATTTATTTCATTATTAGAATTATTAATTATAACATCGCTATTTGAATTCATATGTATTTCGTTAGGATGTTCTATCTCTCTTGATAAATCTTCTTCTAAATTTAAAATTATCCCGTTATTAGAATTAACATTTACTCCATTAACATTTAGTCCGTTAATCCCTTGTCGATTTGCTAGTTGAATACTATCATTAGATCTATTGAACACATATCTCCAGAATATGCGCCCTAAAACATAATTACCTTCTGCTCTAAAGCGAATGGAGTAAATAAATTTCCTCACACTCCAGAAGATAGAATATCCCAATGTAACAACAAAAGAAAATAAAACGCAAATGAATAAAGCAAGAACTGTAGAGAAATTAAGATACTTTTTATTTATGTTCGTATTAACGCATGTGAAGGCTACCTGATTGAAATAGTAATAGCCGAGCACACAAGAACCAAACAAGTACGGACCAAATATAAGATAGTTAAAGTGCAGAAAAGAATCCATTACTTTTACAGCAAAAAATTCGAAATTAATTAACAATCCTAAACTCATTATACAGGCGCTTATCCCTGCAAGTGTTGCAAAAAAAGTGAAAAATATTTGTGAGAGAATATGATACTTAACACATGATTCAAATACTATTTGATCTATGCTAGTTGATGTTTGTTTAAGTTGTCCGTAGGCGAAATAGATTTCTAAAATGTCCATGGACACTAATAGAAGAGATAGAATAAAAACGATTTTTAAAGCGATTCTTGATTCTTCTTGATTATCGTCCATTTTAAAATTAATTTTAAATTTATATTTTTAGAAAAAAAATTATTATAGGGATCATCACCCGTAACTTATATGTTGGTAAAATCAAATTAGGGCCTACCCCCTCTTGGGTGGTCTCCCGGTTTTTAATTCTATAAGTTTTCCAGCAAGGGAGAGAGGGTTCGCCCGATATGAGTAACAGAAAATTTAATATTTTATTTCCTTAATTAGATAAAGTTAATATTCGAATTAAACATACATAATAAATATTTAAGATACGTATATACAGTCATTTTTAGTATAATTGTAGCTATAATTAAATATTCATATTTGTTAGTATGATTTTATTTAAATTTTCAATATCGTCCAAAATTTTTTCAAATGGAATATATATCAAATCCCTCTTATGGTTATTATAGATTTCCATTTTTCTTGAATATTTATTATTCAACTCAGAAAAATTATAAGGATTATCAAGGTAATTATTTAAATGATAACTTCCAAGAAATTCAAAATAGAATTGTTTCTTTCCTTTAAGTGAGATTGAAAAATCAGAATAATAGCAATTATTTAAATCAGGAAAAGTCTGAAATTTTATCTCTCTCCCAAGGAGATTATTCTCAATATCTTTTATGTTGTATTTATTTAACAGAAAATATTCTTTAGACCACCAAATTTCTTTTCTTAAAAAATCTCCCCTATTTGAATTATTAGATGTGTGTAAAAACTGTTTAAAAACCTTTTCGATTTCTTGAAATTTAGGCCTCAATAATTTATCATCGAAGATAGAGCTAGCACTATCATTCTTCAACACAATATCGTGGTCTATTATTTTGAGGTTTTCCAAAATTAAGACGATTCGCCTCAAATATTTCGATTCACTAATAGAAAAATATTTAATCAACTTGAACAACATGTGACACATTTTCTTTATCAAATTGTAATCAAGGTGATAAAAAATCCGTACCGTAGAAGAATTTCTTTTGTAACTATTTATGAGATAATTATAGAGAACAGTACACAAATTTATGAAATAAAAATTAATTTCTTCAGAATTTATTTCTGTTTCGTAGCAGTGAAGATATTTTTCTAACAAGTCATTTAATCTGCAGGTTATAATCTCACTATGATCTTTTGAGTTTATGTTGAGAATTGTGAGGATTAATTTGTGGAGCAATTTATGTTTTGAAGAATTTGAATTGAAGTTAGTATCGAAATTAATTTTATTTAAGACATCATCAGTAAGAGATGATCTAGAATAGGAACTTAAAGAAGAAGAACTAACATTCCCATGAATTAAAAAATTTAAACAGAACTCGTCAAATGTTTCTGATTTAATGCTACTAAAAAATGCGCTTTGAAGTGGGTTCAGCAGAGATGTTATTTCATCCAATTGAAATTTTTGAATTTTGTTTAAATTGTGGAATTTAAGAATTTCAAAAAAACTCGAACAGACTTCGTTGAATTCTTCGAAAGTCTTGTGAAGGAATAAATTTTCTTTTCTGTCTGTGTAGAGATATTGTTTAATTTCTGTATAGTATTTGAAATAAAAGTAGACATGCCTTCTAACTGGATTAAAATAATCAAAAAAAATTTGGTTTTTAAAATTTCGTTTATGATAATCAAGCATAACTGAGTTAAGACTGCTTATAAATTTAGGAAGGAACAAGATTTCTTTCATGTTGCTTTTCTCTGAGTTAAGGAAGATGTTCAGGATTTTTTCGACCTCATTAATTTGAAAATTATTTTTATTAAAGGAATGCTGATTTGAATTTTTATCATGTATTTCTTTAGATGTTTGCTTAACGTAATTCGCTAAAACATCATCTAATTCTTCTATAATATGACGGGGAAGTTGGTTCAGATTTTTTTGATTTCGTGAGGAATTCAAAAAACTTTGTAAAATATTCAGATTGACCCCAATGCTCGATTCTGAAATTGTGGTTAGAATTTTACTCTTAATAGGGAGAATAAAGTTAAAATACACTTCGTTGTCATATTTGTAATTAAGAGAAACTGAGGATAATGATCTCTCTGTGTTGTCTGAATTAGAAGAATTATAAGAACTTGTATTTCCAACTCCATACATAAATGAAATAAATTCATCAGATAAAGAAAATTTACTGCTGTTCTTGTTTTGTCTAATTTCATTTAATAAGACTAGATTGATGAAATTTCCTATTGTTATTTTTCCATATGGCAAATAGCTCAATATTTTGAAATTTCCTAAATTGGAATTTAAATAATTAATCATATCAATATCCATATCTTTCTCTGAATATTTTTCCTTGTGTCTCTCAACTGCACCTGATAGAGTTTTATTAAAATACAACTTCAAACAATCTGATAGAATGAAATAAAAATTTCGATGACAATTCGGAATCTTTTTAAACGAATTAAAAATTTTTGTAAAATCTTCTAACTGGACTTTTCCCTCGTTGATTTGCTTATTCAAAATCATCCTGAAAGATTCGAACATCGGATACGGAGATTTAGGAATATTCGCTCCAAGATTATCAGGATCTGCTAATTCTTCTAATTTATAAGATCGTGAATTAGTCTCAGAAATTTCTTTCTCAGTCACATTTGTATTACAAAGAAACATAAGGACTTCTAAAATTATCGGAAGTTCCTGGATATCGTAATCTTTATAAAATTGAATATTCCTTAGATAAAACTTTCCATCAAGATTAAAAACATTTTTATGAATTTTATAATTTTTTAGAATTTTCTGAATTTTTTCGTTTACTTTCGAAAATTGAAAATTTTCTTGTTCTAGAAGAAGTTTCTCATCTAACAAATTAGGAATTTTGTAACTTCTCTTTTTGTCAAATTTAAAGGAGAAATGATGGATTTGCAATTTCTGAATATTTCTAAAATAAATTCCCTGAATGAGATGAAAATTTTTAATCATCACTCAATAATATTTTTACTTCATAAAATAAATAATAAATTAAAATATATTTAATTTACTAGTATATGTTATCTCAAAGAAAAATTGACGAGAACAAACCCCTTGAAATTTATAAAAATAGCAAATCCTATCAAGAAATAGTCAGAAGGAAATACAACATAAACGATTTGGGACTTTTGTACGATGATAAAATTCTTCTTTTAATATACGCGCTGGAATGGTTCGAGATTCCAGAAAAGAACCACTACAACAAAGTTTGTTACCATCCTTACTTAACGATGAAGGACAAAAAACAACTCGACAGAATTTACGAAAATCATAAGAATTACTTTTATCTTTCCTTGTTTCCGGTCTATTCGATTCTTTATTTTATTAAAAAGAAAATTGTCAAGACCTCTTTTAGAAAAAACTTGAAACCTTTTCTTATTCTTTATTCCTTCGGTGTTTTGATTCCCGTCATCTCGTGGAAACTTTTCTTTAAATATCAAATCAATAAGGACATCAGAGAAGATAAAGACTTGCAGAAATATTTTGAATTGAATGTGGATAGAGACAAAATTAAGAAGGACCTGTTGAATTTTAATATCGTTTTATAAATTTGTTTTGTATTTTAAATTAAGTGAATTTAATCGAAATGTCAGAATAATTTTATATAATTATTATTTAAATATGAACAGGTATGATAGTTTTAGCCACTTTCCATCAATAGGTGCTTATATCGGAATAAGAATAAGTCTTTGCTTATTTATAATTACGAAATTTTTGATTAATATCAATGCTGTGAGTTCCTTAGATAATTATAATAACCATTTTGCTGATTCCTTTTCAATTCAATTGAATGATGGAAATTTTTCGAAATTTTTAAGTGAAAATAAAAATTTTTTCCTTTGTCTTTGTGAAGAAAAATTTTGTAGAGATGTAAAGAAAATTCTCACCCAAGTTGGAAAGAAATGGGGTAATGAAGTTGTTTCTATTTCAACTGGCTATAGTAAAGATGTCGCGAATATAAACTCAGACACAAGTTATCCTCCCAAGTCTAACTTAACCACTCCTCCTTTTATTATAGCTACTGCATTTTTCGATCCTGTGAAATTCAGAAATTTTCTTCTTCCCAAGGAATTTGTGTATGAAGGGGTTCCTACTTTATACTATGTGAATAGAAATCACGGCGAGGTAATCCCTTTTTTAGGTGGTATTAATTCAAATAATATTTTGAAATTTTTAAAATTTAAATTAATCTTTGATGTGGAAGAAATAAAAATCAATGACATTCGTGAGCTTGATGAAAAAATGCTGAAAGATAAAATTTATTCAGCTATAATATTTTTAGGAAATCCAACCCGGTCTAATTTAAGCTTTGAGACTTTAGCCAAAGCTTCTAAAAATGCAGGCATTCATAAAATTTTTGTAATTTCGGAAAATAAAGGAATTCTTTCGCAATTTGATATTCAAGATGAGAACGGATATAACATAGCTATTTACAAGCCACACAAGAAAGTACACAAACTAGATATATCACTTGAGGATCAATTAGATGTAAAAAGGCTCTGTGAAATAATAATGATAAACGACAGAATATACGATGAGGGGTTCTTCCATTTATTCAATGATTTAGATTTAGAACTAGCTCTAAATAAAAATATTTCTACGCTTTTTTATCTTTATTCAGACAAAAATCAACTGCCTAAAGAAACTGAATTTGAATTTTTTGATTTAGCCAAAAAATACAAAAACGAAATTTCCTTCGTGAAAGGCTCGATAAATGCAAAAACTCTAAAGCAATTAAAATTTCCCAAAGTTTTTAATATAACCAGGGCAGACTTGCCGATAGTGATATTCACAGGAGAAAATTTATTAAATGACGATGATGTAGAAAAATATGTTCTAAAGTCGAGTAATTTACTTAAGGTATTAAAAACTATGCATGAAAAATCTAAGAAAAAGAAAAATCAAAATATGACTTCACTAAAAGAAATGAGTGAAGATCAAAACATCGAGTTTACCATACACGACGTTATGAATAAAAACACGATTGAGAATTTCTTAAGTTCAGTCAAAAAAGGAGAACTCGAGAAGATTTACACATCTGAGAATGAAGAGGCAGCTTACAAGATGGTTGGTGAGACTTTCGAGCAGGTTATAAACGAAGCGGTGAAAGAAGATCATGAAATTTTATTATTAATCTGTCCCAATTACTTGAAGCAGTACTCTAATGCAAGAAGTGTAATCGAAAGGGTTTATGAAAAATTGTTTCAGATAAACGAAGGTAAAATTCTCTTTGACGAATTCGATCCATTCACAAATGAGCTCTCATTGATCGAATACAAATATTATCCTACTCTTGTTTATATACAAAGAAATCCAAACGAGATTAAGAAAAATTGGAGTTATAAAAAATACGAAGGAAAATTTTTAAATGAAGATATAATCAAATTTATAAAAGAAAATTCTAAATTCGAAGTGAAAATAAACACGACACTAAATTACGCACATATTAATCGAGAAGAACAGAAGAATCCCATTTATCCCGTTTTGAAGTACAGATCAGACAGCAAATTCTTAAGTGATAATTTGATAAAATACGATGTAGGCCTTAAGAGAAAATGGTTTGTATTAAAGAAAAATAGGCTTGTGTTGAATGATGATGAATTGAAAGCTTATGAGACTGGGAATGAATATGAGGATGATCTTAATGAATATGACAAGGAGGATTTAAATAATATTAGTAAGGAAAAGGAAAGGAAAGTATATAGGAATAATAAGGATGAGCTCTAACTATTTAAAATTGTTTATGATAAATTAAATTAATAGTAGTAATTATCAAATTAGTTTTTAAATACAGTAAGTGATAATTGTAATACTTCAATCAGCAATTATCGAAGTAATTTGCATTTACCTATGTAAAAATCTAATTCCCTTCATTATATAATTAAATACATATCTCCATCCCAGTCTTATTCATTTTAAATATTTTCTATCAAATGATTTATTAGAAGAAGAATTAATGATTGGCTTTTTCTTCAGTAATGTTCCCTTGACTTTCTTATCAATTTCTCTTTCTTTAAAAGAAGTGTTGAGATTACTATGGTGAGATTTGTTGTTTAAGCTGTGAAAAGAATCTTCACTCTTCAAAAGATTTGTCTGGATCGGAATTGAATTTTCTTTTAAAATTCTTTGATTATAGCTATTTAAGTAAAATATTTTTGAATTCGGATACATATCATTTATCATATGCATTCTTATTTCTGTTAATTCTTTTCTTTTTGCTCTGTTGATTAATTCTGTGGCTTTTGTTTTTATTTTTACTTTTTCTTTCTTGATGTTAGGATGATTATATGCTTGAAAATTTAGGTCACGAGGGGAGTTAGATCGAGATTTAAATTTGGGATGGATAATTTTTTTAAAATACTTATTATTAGTCTCTGATATCTTTGGTATATCATTATAATAATTATTTTGAGGGAGAATTTTAGGGTTAGAAATCTGCTCTGAAGCATATAAGGATTTATTTTCTATATTTAAATTTTCCAAATTTTTTAACTTTTCATTCTCTTTCATTTTGATTCCTTTCTTGTGTAATTCTGCTTTCATGTGTTCTATTAATTGATCTCTGAGTTTTATTTGGTCTATGAATTTATTCACCTTAACTTCCTTGTTTCGCAGATTTTTTATGTTAATCTTCTTTTTCTGATCTAAGTCTAAATTTTCTAATTCAACGAGATAGTTCTGAAAGGCCAGCTGCAATGATTGGCCTAGAGGTTCTTTTAAATGCATCGAAATCAATATTTTAAGGTCCTCACGCTTCTTGACTAGTTCATTAAATTGTATAGAAAGGTCGCTCAATAAAATTTTCTGACTAGTGATGTCTTCACTGAGTCTTTTTATTGCATCTCTTAATTCTTTTTTTCTTAATTGAGCTGGTTTTTCATCGATTGCCATTCCGATATTGTTAAACTCGAATTCAGTTTCTTTCAGTTCTTTTTCTAAATGATCGATTTTATTTTCAGTATTTATTATTTCTTTCTTTTTCTTTATTTCTTCAATAAAGTGGCTCGAGATTTCCTTATTTGCATTGTCTAATTTGTTTATCAGATTTTGTTTTTCGTTTTTCTCCACCTTTGGTCCTATATAGGATTTATTAGAATATTTATACTCATCAATCTCAAATTATGTGTTTTGATTGCCAACTGATGTCTCAAGTTCTCCAATTCTGTTTTTAAATTCGAAATTAATTCATCGTATTTGTTGATGTGATAATCTACTTCAAGGACGTTCCTTTTAAGGTTGGTTTTAATATTTTTTGCTCTGTTTGCATATTTCAAAGTGTTTGTAGTCTCTTCTAGACATAGAATCGATGGTGAAATATTTGCTATCATTATAATTCTACCATTACCGGCCAGGGGGTCCTGTTAATTCATTTTATAAAGATATTCTTACTTTTAATATTCTTGTTAATTTTGAATTTCTCCAAGGAATAAAAGATTTTTCGGAACCGTTGCTAATTTCAACAAGAGCATTTATACAAGTCCCCAAATTCAAAAGTGACTTGTTGATATTTCCGCCCTCGACAAGACGTAATCCAGTATTCTGAGTGTTAGCTGCCCTTTCACTACCGGCTAAATCGACAAGTATAAATTTTCCAATTGTTGTCTCTGGAATTTGATTGTTTGATTTCTTATATATCTGTTTGTTGTCAATTGTGATTTGAAGAACGGCATGCGATCGTGACGAAGATTCATTCACGTTTGTAGTTTCTGTAGTCCTATTTTTGTTACCTTTTAAAAGTAATTTAAATACTTCAGTTACATTTGTGACTTCGATTTCTGTTAACCCCACTATTTGATTGCCTTTAATAGGGTCTTCCCTCATTTCAAGATTTTCGCCTTTTTCTATTAGATCTCTAAGTGATTCATTATATATTTCAACGTATGATAGTTTTATAGTAAATTCCCTTTGCTCTTTCGCTTTATCAATTATTACAAATAAATCAGATAAAGAGCGTACCATTATGCCGGGGTTATCTCCTGTACCTAGCATAGTGTATGTTTTACCGGCCCCCGTAGCCCCGTAGGCAAATACCGTAGCGTTGAATCCTTCGAGGATGCCAGAAAGCAAAAATTTTGTGGTATTCTCGTAAACTTCTGATTGAGTTGTGTTTTTATCGAATGCGAAATCAAATGCGTATTGCTGCTCGCGGGATTTATTTTTAAAAACATCTTCAGAAGTGCCAGGATCGATTACACATACTATGTTTCTGTTTAGAATTTGTATAGTCTCTTGCATTGATATATCTGATTCTTTTGTTGATAAAGGCCTGCACCTTACTGCAACCATAATATTGGATTTTCCTGTTTCAAGTGAATTTTTAAATTTGGTAGTGTCAATTTCAGAAATTTTGTTTTTAACATTATTATTATTCTTTGAGTTTTTAATCGACTTTTTAGTAGTATTACCTCTAAGAGAAAACAAATTCGTACTTTTTGAACGATTATCTTTCATTAAATAACTTACAACAAACTATAATACTCATATATAATTTATATAATTCTAATTAATTAAATTATTTCACGAATGAATAATGAGGGATCACCTGATTCTGAATATGAAAAATTAAAGAATTCTAATTTTAAACAACAAAAGTTACCCGCATGGCGTCCTGTTCCTACGATCACTTCGACCTTTTTGACATTCATAGTTTTCGGAGTAGCTTTTATAGTAATTGGAATTGTTGTCATCATTTATTCAAACGAAATCCAAGAAATCAGTAAGACCTACCACAACATTGATGGATGTAAAATAAAAGAAATTTGTGAGGTCGAATTCACCTTAAATACAACTATGTACGCTCCTGTTATGGTATACTACCAGCTTAACAATTTTTATCAAAATCACAGACGTTATGTGAAATCTAAGTCAAATGACCAACTAAAAGGTAAGATATTACAAGAATCAGATCTCAAAAGTGAGTGTGAGCCAATTGTAACTATGAAAGATCTGGGAAAATTAACCACAGTAGATGGAACAGTCTTGAAAGAAACTGATGTTGCCAATCCTTGTGGTTTGATTGCTAAGAGTTTTTTCAATGATGAATATAAGTTGGATAACAAAAATGGGACAAACGTTAAAATAAGCGAAGAGGGAATTGCATGGGAAGCAGATAAAGATATGAAATATGGTAGACCAGTTGATCCTGAAGGGAAAAACCCTGATTATTGGAAAAAAATACAGTGGACAGATGTGATGAATGAACATTTTATGGTATGGATGAGGCCTGCTGGGTTACCCAATTTCAGAAAACTCTGGGGAAGAATAGAAGAAGATATGCCCGCCGGGAATTACGTCTTTAAGATCAATAATAATTATGATGTTGAACCATTTAAAGGAGAAAAATTTATCGTAATTTCTGAAGTAAATGCTTTCGGAGGAAAAAATAGCTTTCTAGGAATTTCTTATTTAGTTGTAGGAAGTATTTGCATCGTTCTAGCCATAGCATTTTGTATTGGATATAAGATTCACAATCCTAAAAAAGAGAATTAAAATTTAATAAAGCAATCAAAAATTTTTATTGTTAAATCAAAAAATTGATAAAAAAATTATTAATTAATTTCATTTTTATAATTATTTTATTGTGATGAATGATAATAAGCTATATATAAAGAAAGAGAAAATATTAATTTAAAAATACAAATTGACATTAAAAGTATTTTATTTCATTAATTTTTTACGTTCAAACTTTTGCTGTTAGAAAATTTACGTTTTCTCTCGTTTCTGTCGATCAGCAATGACTCGATCTTTTCTTCCTTTTTAGGGTCAGATCCCATGAAATCTGCTAACTCCTTATTTTTAATTTTTTTTTTTTGATGCTCATCAAACACAGAAATAATCTTTTGACTTATTTGATCATGATCTTCTTTAACATAAGGCCAATCATCAATGAAAAATGGTTTCATTACAAAATTATCAAAACGCCTCCACAATCCAGTAATCTTTTTAGATAATTTTTGACTTATATTTAAATCAACTACATTTGCATTTTCGTTTTTATTTTCATCATTTGAATCGTAATTGTGTATACTGTATTTCTCAAAATGGGATTCTGAATCATTTATAGAAAATCCAAGTTTTGTATTGTTTATTTCTCTGGCTTTTGTCATCTCAATTTCGCCTATCTCATTCTTTTTGAAGTAGTTGACCATCTTTGGCATCAAAGCTCCGAAGAAAACAGTTGTAAAGAACACAAGCACCATAGTGGAAGAGGTCATAACTTCTCTGAAATATTTTACATAAATAATTACTTGTTAAGAGATGTGTTTGATTGTATACCCACAGCCAATCCAAAAGCTATGGCACCACGTATGCTCCCTGCAAAAGTCATGATTCCTTTATCAGAATCTTTCATCCTGAAATTCGGGCATCTTACTATACTATATATTTAATTCAAATGATTAATAACTTACGTTAGCATAAATGACAGCCCATAAATCGTAATAAATCTCCCAACCAATAGGAAAATCAGAATTAAAATTATAAAACTCAAAGATAAGGACGTCGAAATAGAAACAGAAGTAAGACCTAAATATGCAAATACAAATCCTTCAGCAATATTTGACATAAGTTTTGTTACTATGCTGGCTTCTTCTCTAGCTTGGAAGGAAATATTATAAAATGCATATTGAGACATGAATATACCACAAAACAGAAGGGCTATAATTGGAGAATATCCTATTAGCTCAGTTATTGAGTAAGTCATGAATGCGAAGAATATTATGAGGGAGATTTCTTGAACTCTGTTTAATCTGAAAATTCTTAAGAGCTTAAGGAAATAAGAACAAGCGAGTCCTCCAAATATTCCGAGCAGTGTTGAGATTAAGAAAAGTAAAAAAAATGAACCAAACATAGACAGCAAAGTATAAGAATTGAACTCTGAGTAAGGTTATTTATAATTTATTACCCTCGTTTTGAAAATTAAATGACTTGATAATCCTATATAAAACTATACAAACTGCGTCGTTTATGATTCCTTCTCCGAATAGAATTGAAAATAGCTTAGGCTCATCTGTTTCTTTTATGAATGTTAATGCTCCTACTGTATCGGTAGAAACTATAATAGACGAAAACAACAAAATCTCACGGATAGAAAAGTTTAAAGTTTGGCTCTGAAAAGTCAAGCCAAATAGGTTCCAGGAATTCGCAACATACGTTAAAGGTGCAACTATTCCGAAAGTAATTATCGTACCTATAACACCGAAGATAAATATATAAAAAAAGTATTTAAAAAATGATCTCTTTCTCATATTGTACCCTGCAGCAAATATTATAGGAGGCAATATGAAATTGAAAAATACTTCATCATCGAATTGCAGAGAGTTTTTGAAACTTCCCTAAATAATTGAAATGATAAATTAGGTTTACAGAAGGTGTGACAATCATCGATATTATACCTACTAGGCAGCCTAATATCATACATATTCCTGATTCATGGACATAATGGAAATTTATTTTTTCAAATATTGGTGTTGCTATAGTGTAAATGACCAAAATTAAAATAACAACCAATGTTTTAACTGATAAAAAAGAACCGTGTGTTTCTTCGGTTGTAGTTTGATCATTTAATATCCCTTCTGTGACATTTAATAGAAGTGTCTCATTTATCATTAATATTTAAATATTTTATTTTATTATTTAAATTCAGTTTGATCGTAATTTAATACAATATTTAAAATGGATTATTGTATCAAAATTAAGGAAATTTTCATAAAAATAATTTTGTAACTTGTTTTCATATTTAATACGAAATATTTTCATAATTTATAATTTAAGGTCCTTTGTCAATAATACATAAAATATTTTTTTCCTCTCATTTAGTATTTTCATCTAAATTATTTGAACTATAATTAAAATAAAAATTATTAATGACTAATATACGTAAATATGTTAATGCTAGTGTTTTGATTGTCTTGTGCCGTAAATTGATATATTAAATTTTAAGAATCTCCTTGTTTATATATAATATGCACTCTAACCAACACAAAGAATCCAGAATATAATACAGATTTAATTTGTATCGATAGCATAATTAATCGCTTAAATATTTGGTCATTAAATGAAGAATCTATAAAATCTGAATTAGAATCAAAAATACCGAGCAAAAACAAACACGAGGAAGATAATAGAATTTTTTGTGAGGGTATACTGTCTATGGACATGAATAGTCCCTATAACAAAACAAAGTCGAATTTGTTTTCTATTGTTATACCATTAAATTACCCTAATATTGCAAGTTTAGGGATTTTGTTCGTTTTAATTTTATTTGGGACGTTTTATGTGCTTAAGATTATAACAAGAAAAAAATGCCTTTGCAAGGTTTGTAAAAATGAATACAAGATAGTAGAGGCCTTAGGAGAAGGAGGGTACGGAGAGGTAACATAGAAAATAATTTTTAAAAATATTATCATCTCTATCTAGATCTATAAAATCAAAGAAAATAATTATTACTTAAAAGAAAACAAATATTTCATCATGAAACGTTGCAAGGTTGAAAATATTTCTGAAGCTGATGAATTCTTAGCCGAAGCTAAATACCTTCGAGACTTGTCCCATAAATACATAGTATATTACGTTGACGACTTTATACATATTGAATTTAACAAAGGAAAAATCGAACCTATCTACTATGTAGTTATTATAATGGAGTTTTGTGAAGGTGGTGATTTAAAAAAGAGGATAGACGATGTTTATTATAATAAAAGTTTTTTTAGCAAGAAGGAGCTTATTAATGTTCTTCTACAAATTTGTGAAAGTTTGAACTACCTGCACAATAAAAATATAATACATAGAGATATCAAATCACAAAATGTGTTTTTTACTAGGGATAATGTAGTACGAATCGGGGATTTCGGTCTTGCAAAAAAAATTAAGAAAAATAGAAGGAACACACTCATGACAAAGGTAGGTACAGATAGTTACATGGCACCTGAAGTTTTAAAAGGCGATAATTACGGAAAGCCAGTAAGAGTTATTTTTATCATAATTTAAACACAGGCTGATATTTGGAGTCTTGGTTGCGTCATGCATGAAATGTCCACTTTGAATTTTATGTGGCTGTATGATATGCCAGTTGGACTTGCATCAATAACAACAGAGAATTATTCAGAAAAATTTCTAGGCGAAATTACAAATCCTGAACATTATTTTCTAAAGGATATTTTAAAGCACATTTTCAATACAAGTAAATTAAATTTAAATAAGTCCTACCTATTTTCTATTTAATATACTTAGATCCTGATAAAAGAATAAAATTAGAGACGATCATGAAAAAACTTAAAAACGAAAAATCTAAAATTAATAAAAATAGAATTTCTTGAGTATTGTGAATGATTTAATCATAAGATAAGATATATACTAAATATAAAAATTGTATTTGTTTTTTAAAATTATAAAACATATAACATATGAGATTAGATCCTAACTTGCAGTTGCAGAATATAAATCATTTAATGTTTTTTAAAATTACTTTTTATAATTAATGAAAAATTATTTCTACATTTAATAAGGCTTTTTTCTGAATTATCATCGAATTTGCTATTGATCAAATTTCTTGTAGCTTGTTTTTACCTTCTTTTCTTCGTTTACAACCATTTTGTATAAAGCTTCAGTACTTTTTACAATCTTTGATTATAGAATTTTCTTACCTTTGAATAGGCTTCGTCTGAATCCTTTAATATTTTATTATAGACTTCCAATAATGCTGATTTATCTTCGAGGTTATCTTTTATAAATTATTTCTAATATAATTACCGACTATTCTTGAATGTTCGTTTTCAAACTTTTTAAGTTGATCGATTAATTTTTCTTTGTATATCTCGTCATTTTCTATTTCTCTTTCAAGAGAAACTCTTTGTGATTTAATACTATCTAATGTTTTTGATATTTCTATCATTGATTCACCTAAATTTGGATTTGGTCTATTATTCGAATTAATATAAGAATTCATTTTTTATTAAATAAACAATTTAAATTTTAATGTAAAACATATTTTCGACGATAATAAAAATTTTAATTAATAGACATTATGCCCTACGAAAGTTAAAGTAATTGTCAATTATGAATATGAAATATAAATATGATAATTTTAATTTAATAAAAATTTCTCATTATAATTTCTACAGAGAAGAAAATAAAATTTTATTATGTACTCTTTAAAAATAGGGAACTAATTTTGGGGATTGGGGATTGGGGATT